>Ga0256404_1002907_pt1 | contig 36363 bp, 49 predicted proteins | sample RumenRJG_01DNA_FD_185990 | JGI IMG/M metagenome (GOLD analysis project Ga0256404, IMG submission 185990) | Bovine rumen microbial communities from Lethbridge, Alberta, Canada - RJG_01 | ecosystem: Host-associated > Mammals > Digestive system > Stomach > Rumen | place: Canada: Alberta | collected... | reverse complement strand
CCATGAAAGACTGGGGTACCAGTGCCGGAAGTACCGTGAAGTCCTGGGGCAGCAGTGCAGGGAGCACCGTAAAAAATTGGGGCAGCAACGCCGGCAGTACGATTAAATCCTGGGGCCGCAGCATAGCAGACTTTTTTGACAATGCCGGACAAAGCATCGGCAAAGGCTGGAACGGACTGGTAGATAAAGTGAAAGGCAAAGTGAGCACGTTGCCCGGCGTATTATCGTTTGTGTAAGATGAATAAAAAAAGAGTAAGCAGCTTGCCAAATGGCAGGCTGCTTTTATCACTGTGAAAGGAACGTGTTATGTCTGTAGAAATGTATCCTGTAAAAATCATCGGCCACATCCGCACGGATTTTACCAGCAAGTTTGGCGTACCGAGGCAAAGCGGCATCGTAGATGCGCTGGAAGCAAGAATTGAATTTGAAAAGGATTTTGCCCAGCCGGAAGCATTCCGGGGACTGGAGGGCTTCTCCCATTTATGGATCATCTGGCAGTTTTCGGAAGCGGTACGCAGCAACTGGTCTTCCACGGTGCGACCGCCCCGGCTGGGGGGCAATACAAGAGTGGGTGTGTTTGCCACCCGTTCGCCGTTTCGTCCCAACGCCATCGGGCTTTCTTCGGTAAAAATCAAAAAGATTGAGCCGGATACGCCGAAAGGCCCTGTGATTTATGTAAGCGGCGCAGACCTGATGGACGGTACTCCGATTTTGGATATCAAACCTTATCTGGCGTATGCGGATTCTCATCCGGATGCGGTGGACGGATTCGCCGGGCAGGTGAATTATCAGAAAGTCCGGGTTGTTTTCCCTGAAAAATTGTTGGAACAGATACCGGAAGAAAAACGGGAGGGACTGCTGGGTGTGCTGGAGGAAAATCCGGCGCCTCATTATCAGAATGACCCGGAACGGGTTTACGGATTCGGTTTTGCCGGAAAAGAAATCAAGTTCAGAATGCAGGACGACGTGCTGACGGTGGTGCGTGTTGAATAAATGCTCTCAGTCATCGCACAAATTCATTTAATCAGCGTTTCCTTACGTTTCCGTATACAAGAACCTGTAAAAATGCTATAATATTATATACGTTTCAAAACAAAACAGCTACAATGCAGATATTTACTGTGTTGTAGCTGTTTTTTGTTTTTTGATTCAACCAAATATTCAACCATATGCACTATTTACGCTTCAGTACAGATTGATATAGTTTTAATAACTGACTGTTTTGATTGGGCAGGGCGTGGACGTAAATTTGCATAGTGATTCCGGGACTTGCGTGTCCCAGAATGCGGCTAACTTCCGGGAGAGGAAAACCAGCAGCTATCAAGTGTGACGCCCGGGTGTGTCTCAGGCAATGGATTGTATGCCCGTTCGAACATTGTGACCAGACGCGGTGAATGGTGCCATACAATAATGATTTCCCGCTGCCCCTTGCAGCAAAAATGAAACCGTTTTTGTTGTTAGTTGATTCATATGCAGAACGTAGCATTGAATAGGTTCGGTCTGAGAAAACCGGTACAAAACGGTCTCCAGATGCGGTTTTTGGTGGCATGATAAGCCTGCCATTGGCCCCGCTCACGGTTCGCTGAATATGGATTTCGCGCCGGTTCCAATTAACGTCGGGCCATTGCAATGCTTGCAGTTCCCCGATTCTGCAGCCCAGACCGTAAAGCAGTCGGAACAAAAGAATATAGTTTGGATTTTGTTGTTGGTATTTTCTGTGCCTTAAAAAGTGAAAAACATACCCTAACTCCCGCCACGACATAATTTCTACACGTTTTTGTCCCTTGAAGGACGGCGGCTTAATGTCTACAACGGGGTTTGAATCAACTGCGTTGTTAAGTTTAGCTTTTTGGAACGCTTCCTTAATAATCCAGTGGATGCGATGAATTGTCGAATCAGCTACACCACGGTCTGACAAGTCGTTGTACATATTCATGATTGCTTCTGGTTTGATTTCGTCAATTGGCATTTCAATAAATAAATCCGGTAGCATGCCTGCGGCGTATTTACGCTGGTTGTGACTGGATAACCTGCCCGACTTTTTCTTTTCCTTTAAAGTAGCAAGAATCCAGTAACCGAGGCTGTTTGCTGCCTTTTTTGGATTCTGAGCTTCATCGTTCATTTGTGCTAAAAAATCTTCTGCTTCCCGCTTCCCGTCTGGCGTTAGCGGAAATTTACTACATGAACGGTGTTTGCCGTTTTCGTCATACCACCTTACCGTATAACGTTTTAATTTGTGATTTAACAAAATGCTGCCTGTTCCGTATTCCCTTCTCGATTTTCGCTTTCTGCCCATTTTCCTGCCTTTCCAACGATTTCAATAAAGTCTTACTTTTGCAAAACATTTGTGCTAAACCAAATAATATAGTAAAAGCATATGATTGTCAACCAAAATCAAGGGGTAAATTGTAGGCAAAATCGTATACAATTTACCCGAAAAATAAAAATGTGTTAACAAAAACATGGCAATAATGCACTATTCAAGGTGTTTATTCCTGTATTTTTAACCTATAAAAAATTGATATAAAAAATGCTTGACATTTACTGAAAACCTGTTATAATAACAATAGCAACAGAAGTAAAACCATAGAACCTTAGAAAACCCAATAAAAATTCCGCCCGTTTGGCGCGAGAACACCGTTCCTAAGGGGACGGTGAACCAAACCGGCGGTTGGTAAGTAACCGGGAACGAAATGCAACTGGGACGCTTACTCAAATCTACCCTAAGAGCGTAGGATAATCCAGACTGAGCTCTCTACTCAAGCTATGAAGTCGCGGAAAAACGGATAAGTTCGCTGGCAACAGACCAGACCTGAAGAAACGCGGGGCAGGTACATCAAACAACATTAGTTTGGTGTATCTGCCCCGCTTTTTGTTTGCGGAAAATTAATAATTCATGAGGGGGTAAAGAATCATGAGGAATCTGAGTGTAGGTATGTTGGTTGATGGAAGGCTGGTTGTTAAGGTTGAACGGCTGGCAGGCGGCGGCTCGACGGTTTGGTTCGATGACGGGAGCATGGAAATGTATCCGCCCAGGTTTACCGAGGCAAGGGTTGCCGGGAGGTGGTAATCATGGAAAAGGTTGAGATTAAGTCCATTCCCGGGTTGGACATGGTTAATGGCGTTCGCAAGATGCCGGACGATAGGTACAGGGAGTACCTGAGACAGTCGGCAAAGACGAACGGCTGGCTGATGGTGCACGGGGTTCCGGTATCGGTTGTGTTAATGGAATCTGCTTCGTGGAACAAAGACCATTGTTTGACCGGGTACGGGTTAGATGTAAATCGTAAATACTACGAGGTAACCATCTGGGGGCCCAGGACAGAACCCGGCGAAATCTTATAAGGAAGGGGGAGGCAACGATGAAGAGGATGACAAGGGAAGAAGCGCTGGAAGCGATTATCGCTACACAGGTGTTGGACGATGAGGAAACGTATCAGGAATACCTGCGGACGTCTGAAGATGCGCACGGGTACCTGAAAATCAACGGCGTAAAGGTTACTGTTGAATACCTTGAAATCAACGGCAATAACATTATTGGTTACGGTCTGGACGCAAATCGTAAGCTTTACAAATGGGGGGTGTAATTATGGAAATGAAAAAAGTTTGGCTGCCTGAGTACCGGGACGTTCCGGCTAAACGTTGTATGCAGGTGGATGTGGTGATTGCAGCGGATGGTTCCCGGGAATACCCGGACACCGTCAGGAACCGGATCCATGCGGCGGCTTTGGAAAATCTGGGAAGCCCGGTTTCTCTGAAGGATGTGGCGGAACTGATTGGTAGAAGCTATGCCTACGTCAATATGTGTCTGGCTGGCAAAAGGGAATTCAAGGAAGCGGAAATGGACGCGGTTGAATCGTTGTTGGGTTGTAGGGTTTTTAGTCGGAATGGGATTAAGGGAGGTAAATGATTATGCGGAACGCGGACGAAATCATCAAAAACAATGTGCAGTTTATGTCCAATTGGCTCCGGCTGGGTGCAACACTTTTGAGAACTGGCACGTCTTCCAACGAAAAGAAAACGTTGGCAGAACTGCTGCAGGGCAAACGTGCGGTACTGTACCGTCGCGGTAAAAACGGTTACGTGCAGGTGATTTACGGGCCGGAGGTGGACATGGATAAGGTGCGGAAGCCCGGAACGCCTATTGAGAAGGACGTGGACGGTATCGTTAAGGTGTCTAAGGTAGAAAAAGGGGGTAACGACGATGTGGCTTGAGTTTCCGGAAATTAGGCGTGTAGTAAACATGGATAACGTTGCAGAGGTTCGTATTGATACGTTTTTTGAAAAACGTGGCAAATGTTTTTGGTCGCTGGTACTTATGTACGCAAATGGGATGGAACAGGAAATTAAGCGGTATGAAAGCCGCGAATTGGCAGAGAACGCATTGTGTGCTGTTAGGTTAGCGGTGAAAAACAACCCGTGATTATGATAGCGCGCCTGACCGGATGGTCGGGCGTGGCAATGATGACCACGGACAGGGACGAGAACGGGGGTTCAGGAATGGATTACATTAGACAGAGCAGGGCGGCATGGCGGCTGGCACAGAGACACAAGGTTTCTGCAGCCGCATGGATGATATACAGTTCGATATTTCATCGGCTAAATGACAATTATGACTTGACCGGCTCGGTGCGGCTGACAATTAAGGAATTTGGGATTTTAGCAGGAATAACAAACCATACCAGTATCCGTAAAGCAAGGCAGGAATTACTGGACGCAGGGCTGATAACGGCGGACGGCATTGGTTCTGGCGGCCCGGGGGCGGCTGGAACGTACAGACTGGTGGATTTGATTGCGACCGGCAATTGTTTGCGTGGGTATCTTAAAGCGGTTGAAACCAAAGAAACCGTAAAACCTGCCCAGGCGCCGGAACATGAACCAGTCCCAGAACCGGTTGTTGAATCCAAACCGGAATCTGTCCCGGAACCGGAACCTGAACCGGTGGTCGCGGACGGAAGCTTGTTCCCGGAACCGGAACCTGAATCCAAACAGGAACCGGAAAAACCGGCTGAACCGAAACCGAAACGTAAACGGAAGGCGGCGAAACCGGAACCGGAACCTAAGAAGCCGTACGGGGACTACGGAATCGTGATGCTGTCAGACAGGCAGGTTAGTATTTTAGAGGAACGGTATCCGGGTCTCTGGAGGCAGTATTTAAGCAGGGTGGAATCTTACTGCTACAACAATAAAAAACAAAAACGGTACGAGGACTATTGTAAGACCATCATAAATTGGATCCAAAAAGACCAACGGAATCATCCCGACTGGTTCCAACAGCAGCCGGAACCGGAGACGGAACCGAAACGGGAAATCAGCGCGGCGGTAGTGGAAGCGGCTAAACAGATTGAATCACAAACACCAGATATTTTTGCAGAAGCAAGAGCTGCCCGGGAGGCTGCATGGAATCGGTAAATTTGAATAGAACAGAAGAAGAAATGAGGGGGTAAAGGATTATGGCAAATTCATCAAATCAGAAAATCAAATGGCACACACAGTTGCCTGACTACGTTGAATCTACATTGCTTGTTTCAGAGCATAAAATTCTTGCTGCTTGTATGTGCAACGTAAATGCGATGTTGTACGTAACAAACACCTTACAATCACGGGATTTCTATCACGAGCGGGAAAAATTGATTTACGAAACTATCATGGACTTAGCTGCGTCTGGACAGGGCGTTACGGAAACCACAGTTCGCCAGCGTCTTGCGGAGCAGGGCAAACTGGATGCAGTAGGCGGGCATCTGGCGATACTGGACTTAGCAGAGCATTATATCTCTTCTGTCGGCATTGAAAACACGGTGCAATTTATTAAAAATCAGGCAATTAGGCACAGGTTGATGGAAGCTGGATTGTACATCCACGAATCCGCCGTCGCTGACGATGCAGACGTTGACGGCTTGTTGGATAAAACGCAGGCGTTGATTGATAGGGTTGCTGACCACCGTGAGACCGATATCGTTCCGGTCAGTGAATATACTGAGGACGCGGTACAGTCGCTGCTTGCCAGAGTAGGGCAGGGTGACCGGGTGACGGGGCTGGTTACCGGGTTCACGGACGTTGACAAAATTTTGGGCGGGCTTCAGCCGGGTGAAATCCTTCTTGTTGCAGGCGCAACGGGCATGGGTAAAACGGTGTTTGGCGTTAATGTTGCCCAATATGCGGCAATCAGGCAGGGCATACCAACGGCGATTCTCTCTCTGGAAATGTCCAAAAAACAATTAACTAAACGGATTTTATGTTCGATAGCAGGTATCCCTAGTGCGGATTTAGGGTACGTTTCTAAAGACAACCAACGTGCGATTGACCAGATTAAACGTAAATTATTGGAAGCAAAAGCTTTAATTGACAATGCGCCCTTGTACATCATCGACAGCACCGATGTTAATATCAATTGGATTGTAAGCACATGCAGGCGGCTTAAACACACTAAAAACTTGGGATTAGTGGTACTGGACTACATTCAATTGGTTCAAGGAAGCACCCAGACCGCTAAATTTGGCAAAAACGTCGAGATGGGGGAAGTTTCCCGGAAACTTAAACAGTTAGCCCTGGGATTAAATATACCGATTATCGAGCTTTCCCAGATAAACCGAATGGTGGATAGTACATACGACAAACGGCCTACGTTAGCAAGCATTAGAGACAGCGGAAGCATTCCCCAGGACGCAGATAAGATTATTTTACTTTACCGGGAAGACTACTACGGAAGATTAAAAGACGATTATGTATCTAACAATATTCTCACTGTAGATGTTGCAAAGAATCGGGACGGCTGCCAGGGCGTAGTGGATTTGTATTTCGACGCTTCCACGACGACGATGCGGAATCTCGACAAAAATTACAAGATTGAAAAAGTTAAAGACAATAAAAACAAAAAGTCTGCGCCGGTGAAGGACAAAAATACTGACAAAGTGCCTGGCGTTAGCGAGGTTTGAGATTATTAGAGAGGATGATGATAACAATGGTGAAATTTGATTGGAGTAAGTTCAAAAAAACCAAATACAACAACAGCAAAACCGAGGTTGACGGGCATGTGTTCGATTCGAAAAAGGAAGCAAAACACTATGTTTATCTGCGGTCGCTGCAGAGCGCAGGAAAAATCCAAAATTTGGAACTGCAGCCGAGGTTCGAATTGCAGCCAGGTTACCGGGGCAGGGACGGCGTGTGGGTAAGACCGATTGCTTACGTTGCAGATTTTCGGTACCGGGACGCGGTGGATGGAAGCGTGGTAGTGGTGGACGTTAAGTCAAAGATTACGGAATCGAATCCGGTGTATCGGCTGAAACGGAAATTGTTTTTGTTTAAATACCCAGACGTTGTGTTCCGGGAAATTGTGTGAAGTCGGAGTGAGGTGGGATGAATGCGAAATGAGGTGGGCATCAAGGTTAAAGATTCGGACGTTTGGAAGGAAGCAAAGAGGGTCGGTGGCATAAGTGTAAGATACGGTAGTAACTATGATATTTACGAAATTATTTTACCGGAACACCGACAATGCTGTGTTCTAATTAGTGATAATCCGTTGGTGGATGAAATGGACAAACGGATTATGCATTCGATTAGCAAGCTGCGTTTCAGGTGCAGTAATATCGAAGGTTTGAGGCGTGTGTTGGCTAAGCTGGCAAGTGGGCAGTACGATAATCAAATAAATAAATAAATAGGAGGAAACGAAAATGGCTAAGAAGGTAAGTGTGAACAAAGAATTGGCGGCGTTAATTGTTGGTAAAACGGATCCGATTGAGATTGCTTCAATCGTAAGCAAATATCAGTCGAAGCAGGTTAAGAAGAGAAACATTGCTACAGAGCGGCGGCGGTATGTTGAGACCATCATCGGCGATGGAAAACGGTTATCTATGCAGCAGTTGGACGGTATTGTGTGGGAATATGCAATGTCTAATACGATGATGTCCTTCGCGGCATGGCTGGGGGCTGAACACCCTGAATTGTTTGCGTCCGGCAAAGCAGTAAATGAGATTGCGGTTAATTCACCGTTCATCGGTACGGACACCGGAGATGGTGCGGATACAACGGTTGAATATGTACATGAAGGTTGATGGTGGTGCATGCCCCTGCAAGGCGCAAAGGAGTGTGGCTGTGCCACACTCCGTATTGCGTTACATCCTGTTATTCTAAAAACAGGATGGAATAACGTCGGGCCGCGGGTGGTGAATGTGTTTAACAAGGTAAACAGGAGGGGATTGAGATGTTGTTCAATTTGATGGGAAAGCGGAACGAATACGATAAAAGGTTTACAAACGAAATCCGAGCTATGGATTATGCGGACATTTTTTATTATCGCAAACTGGTTGCAAAATATTTTCGTTCTGTTGAAATTACCGACTGGGGTTTGAAATTGTCTGTAAGCGTGGGAACTAAATTTGAAATGTTATACAATGCGTATGATATTGCAGATTTGTGTAAGGAACTTAATCGGATTGAAAACGGCGGATATGATAATCATGATTGGTATTCTATTGTAAAAAACGAACTGAAAGCGATGAACGATAAAGCAGAGTGGGAAACAGTGGAGTGGGAGGAACATTGTAAGCATGAACGGGAAGCGACTGCGGGCATGACGGTCGATGAATTGGATGAGTGGTATGAGAAATATGGAGACAAGATTCACCATTCGGAAGGTAATGCGAAAAAGCGTAAGCGTAAGGCGTTGGTAAAGATGGAAGAAAAAAGAAGATGGATAATTAAATGTGAAAATGACCGTAAACGGTTGGAAGAGTGGAAAAAGGTTCATGCAAAGAAGTCGGGAAACAAAAAACCGAAAACTAAAACGGTTCAAACGAAGAACGTGGAAACGGAAATTAGTTTGTTTTAAGCGGGGTGGTATCAATGAGTGTGATTGATTTATCGTTAAGTTTTGTTCCGGGACGCGGAAACATTGAACATAATCTGCGAATAAAAAATGGGAATCCACGCACCTGGGGAATCCGGGACAGAAAAGATTGGAATGAGGTACTGGTAAACCGGGACGTGAGGGACGTGTTGCGACAAACGTTTGAACCGGCAATTGCCAAATATAACGAGAAACAGATTGCGGACAAACGGTACACGAGAACAAAGACTATTGATGATTGGATTGAGACTCAATTGCGGAAAAAGACGAGACCGTATACGGAGTACATAATTCAACTGGGCAACAAACTTACTGGCTGTACGTACGAGCATGAAGTGAGCAAAGACGGGTTCCAGATTGATGAAACGACGGGGACAAAAATCATGCCGTGGCAAACTAAGAAAACGCCAAAGCCGGTGCTGGTAAACGGGAAAGTCGTTGAGGGAAGACGTTGTAAATGGTTGAAGAAAGTTTACCAAAGATTACTGCAACGGTTCGAAAATGAAAATCCGGGAATGAAAGTTGTTTGCGCGGCAATTCATGCAGATGAGACGAGCGGCGTACACATGCACGTTGACGCGGTTCCGGTTGGAAAAACGTTGAACGGCATTGGCTTGACGACGGCACCGACGAGTTATTGCCGGGACCGGTTGGACGAACTGGGCGTATCGTACGGAAAAAGCAGAAAAGACAATGCGCAAAAAACGTGGCAGCAAATGATGCGAGATGCGCTTACGGATGAAGCAAGAAAGTGTGGAATCAACATTATTGATGCACACTGCAAGGGACGGCAAAGGGTAAGTACACCGAAGTACATTGAGCAAGAAAAGATTAGGGTTGATTATTTGGACTGGGCTTATGACGAATTAGAGAAAGAAAAAGCACAACTGGATCGGGAACGGGCGGCATTTGAGAAAGAAAGAGCGAGACAGAAAAATGAATTACAGAACAAAGCGGCGTATTTAAATAAATGCGAACGTGATTTGCATGAACGGGAATACGCGGTACGTGAACGGGAACCGGAACTGGTGAATGTTCGTAAAGATTTGGACAAACGTGAGGAAAAGTTGCGGGTTCGTGAAGCGGGTATCGCGGCGGACAAGGAAGCTGCAAATCAGATGATGATTACTGCGAACCAGCGGTACGATTTAGCGGAAAAATTAATAAAAGATGCAGACAAGAAGGAAGCTACTATGTCAGCAAAAGATGCGGAAATGCAGAAACTGCAAGACGAAATCCGGGAAATGCAATGGGTTATTGACGTGGTAAAATCTAAACATCCAGAATGGCTGGCTGAAATCAAATATGGAAATGGGCATGGACATGGACATGGTAAAGGTAAAGGCGGCAATGGTTTGGAGGTGTAGAAGAAATGTGGGGCGAACGGGTAACAGTGGCGGCAAATCCTGCTGGGATAACGGTGTATGACGGGTATTATGCGTTGGTGTATGCATTAATTGCGGACGACATAGACGATGCGGACGACGCGGTAAGTGCTGTGCTGGGCTATTTCCCGGTGCGGGCCGGAAAAGATGGGACACCGGTTTACCGGAATGGCAAGAAAACGAGACGAGGCAAGAAGGGCGGCGGTACAAATGCTGAATAGGGAACAACGTAGGTTGATTAAGAACCTGAAGCGCGACAAATTGGATACTTGGGTAAACGAATACGGTATGGCGATGTATACGGATGGTATGCGTGATAGCTTTTTGTCGCTGCTGCTGAAGCTTCACGACGAATTTGGCTTCGGGAATGAGAGGATTAAACGGCTGCTGGAATTAAGCGACACCTGGCTGCAGGGAATCCATGAGAAGGACAGCGGCATTGATGCGGACGGAATCAAACAGCAACTGATTGCGGAAGGGATTACATGCTTACTTGATACTAACCTGTAAAACGGGGCGTAAAAAGCGCGGGTAAATATACCCACGCTTTTAGTCTTTTTGCGGCTGTTTTTTAGTTTTCTGGACGTTTTATCGCCCGGACGATAAATCAGTCGAGCGGCGCACAGGACGCCCGCAAAACGAACGCAAGGCGGCTTAACGGGTAGATTGTCGTATTGAAGGGGTTATTCATGTTTATGTTGTTGCTATTAGTTCCTGAGAGATGGTGGATTGCCGACCGGGACAGGAACGAATCCTGCATTAAACTTGATGGTTATAATATTAGCACCATATATGCGGTACGTTTTGTACCGAATTAAGAATAATGCGGTACGTTTTGTACCGAATTAAAAATAATGCGGTACAATTTGTACCGAATTAGACATCATCGTGACGTCAAATGCGGTACAATTTGTACCGAATTAAAAATAATGCGGTACGTTTTGTACCGCATATATAGTTATATAAATAAACCTAAAAGAGAAAATAATAAACAATCACCCTTGTAGGTAAATTTATCAGATATAATATTAGCACTGTAAATGCGGTACAAATTGTACCGAATTATGGTTTCCCTTATAATATACTATATATTATATATTATAATAACTGTAACGTAACTGTAACTGCGCGCAATCGTTTTTCTGCAAACGGATTTCGTTCCCAACTTTCCGGTGCGATTCGATATGTTTTTTTGTTGGTTAATATAACAGGGACAGTATATAATCCGGGAACATTAGCCTGATGGTTCCGGGGCGGCGGGAGCGGGCGGCGGCTGGGCGGTGGCTGTTGCTATTGCAAGAAAATAAATTTAACATAAAAAAGTAGTTGACAAATAAATAAAAGTATGCTACAGTATAGTTGACCATAATCAGATGGGTATTCATCCATCACCTCCTTTCTACGCGGGCTGCAGCACTTTACTCCTTTCCCTGCAGCCCGTAACCTTTATCAGGGACGTGAGCGTACATGCTTTTAAGAATATGCAATTACTGCGGTAAGCGGGTTCCGGTAGGACAGCAATGCGACTGTAAGCCATCAAGGGAACGAGACGCGGCTGCGAACCGGGCGGCTCAAAAGAAGTATGACCGGTTTCACCGGGATAAAGAGGCTGCTGCATTTTATGCCAGCGACTTGTGGCACCGGACGCGGCAAACGGTCTGGGCGCGGGCATTCGGACTGGACGAATACATTTACCATACCACGGGTAAAGCGGTACCTGCTGATACGGTTCACCATATCATCGAACTGAGCGAGGATAAGGGACGGGCTTACGACTTGTCCAATCTTATTTGCGTATCAAAGCAAACACACAAACAGATTCACATACAGTACCGTAAGCGGAATGGTAAAGCAGAAATGCAAAACAAACTTTTTGCTGCGGTTGGCGCGGTAAAATTTTAATATCCCCCCTGGGTAAAAAAAGTTTTTTAGGGGGACAAAGCACCGAGCGGAGGGGCGTTTCCGCACAAAAAATTCCGAAAATTGGGCGTTAAAAAATCGGGGGCGTTCAAAAACTATGCTAAAAATCACATTAAAGCGGAAAAAACGGAATATGTACGGCTCAAAAACCGTAAAAGTGGACGGAATCGTTTTCGATTCGGAAAAAGAGGCGCGGCATTACGTGGTGCTGAAGAAACGGGAGCAGGACGGCGAGATTACGGATCTGGAATTGCAGAAGACGTGGGTTTTGCAGGATGGATTCCGGGACAAGACCGGGCGTTGGCGTAGACCGATAACCTATCTTTCAGACTTTAGCTATACCGACGTTAAGACGGGTAAAAAGATTGTGGAAGACGTAAAATCACGAGCAACAGCGCGGGATGACGTGTTCGCAATCAAGAAAAAGATGTTTATTAAGCGTTATGAAAATGAATATGACTTTAAGGTGGTTGTCTAAAATATTATGGCGGGACGGAACCGGGTACCGATTTCGGTAATTAAATCACATTTAACAAAAGAAGAAATTAAGGCGCGGCAGGAATCTGAGGCGTATTACAACAATCTTCAGCGGGACAAATTGGTTCCGCCGGAGCAGTTATCGCAGCGGGCAAAGCTGAAATATATGGAAATTGTTGACCAGGCGTTCTGGCTGGATAACCTCTCTGCTGATTTGCTGGCTTCCTACGTTCACTCTTGGGATAGATGGCTTTTGCTTGTTTCTGAAATGGAAGGGCAGGCGGAAACCATTGAATATACGGATGAAGCAACGGGCGAAATCATTATGAAACCGAATCCGAACCGTAGAGCAATGCTGGATTACAGTCTGAATATGCAGCAGTTATCCAGTAAATTAGGTTTGGGTAACATAGACCGTTTAAAATTGGTGAAACCTGTAGATGAAAACAAACCGGAGAACCGGTTTGTGGCTTTAAAACGTAAAAAAGCATAAACATACCCCCTCATGGCCTCGCTGGCTTGCTTTGTTCACCGGCGGGGCTTTTTTTATGTCCTTTTTAGTGGTATAATCGTCGTATAGGGGGAATTGATTATGTCTTTTTACGATGATGACCACCAGCAACGGATACGCTTACTGGAAGAGATGTGGGAACGGCTGAATGATGTTGAGGACATTGCTGTTGATTATGACATCGGTGATATTGCACAGGATAACAATTTAAAACTACTGCAAACACTGGTATTGTTTGATTTTAAAAACCAGTCTGGGCGGGAAGGCAGCGATGCTATTGACCGTTACGGCAATGAATGGGAATTAAAAACCGCTAACATGAATCTTGTTAGCGGCTTTAGCACAAACCATCACACCACACATGACCGGATAGAGGCGTTCAGGCGGGAGCGATGGATGTTCTCAATATATGCTGGTATTCGTTTGGTTGAAGTGTACGTAATGTCCCCGGCTGCATTGGAACCGTTTTTTAGCAAATGGGAACTGTCGATAGCGGAACGTGCTGCAGGCGGTGAGTTTCATGCACATCTAAATAACCCAAAGATACCAATTAAGTTTGTAAGGCAGGAAGGTATACGGGTTTACCCGTTTTCCGTGTTAGAGCAGCCACTGGATCCGGCTGAAATTTTAAAAGATGCTATAACAGGGTCTGTTGCTGGTGCTCTATTTTGACATCATGCCCGTTAATCAGGTCGAGATAATACATTTCGGCCTGTTTTTTGTTTTCAGCAAACCGGAATACACTGGTTGCAATGAATTCCGGGCTAATGTCAATGGACAACCAGCGACGGTTTAGGGATTCAGCTACCATTCCCGTTGTATTTGAACCGGAAAAAATATCTACTACCAAATCATTTTCATCGGTTAGCATCTTGATGAAAAATTCCGGGAACTTTGCCGGGAACCGGGCAGGGTGGCTTTTCAATTTTAATTCCTTACAAAACCTGAGATACTGGCTGTTGCTCTCTGTGTTCGTGATTTGCAGCAGGTTTGGCGGTATGGCTCCGCCGTTGTTTGTAGTCCAGGACGATTGACGCATAACATACCCGGACGGCCTTACTGCACCGTCTTTGACAAATGCGTCTGGATTATCAACCATTTTTTGCATACGGCTTGAATAAGGAACCAGCACTTTACGGATATCGGCTTTTGGATGGTCTCCTTTACTGAACCACCAGACGGTGTTTACGCTTGTTTTGCAGCGTTCCTTGCGTTTGTTTACCCATTCAATTGGCGTGGGAAGGGCGGATGGGTTGTGCCAATAAAAATCTTGCGCAAGGTTATAGCCAATGTCTTCTACCATGCGTATCATAAATTTAAACGGGTACAATGCTTTTACCGGGCGGCCTTTTTGATACGCCCCACCAAGGTCGATTACGAACGAACCGGTTTCTTTTAGCTTTGGTAATGCTGCTTTTCCGAATTGTAGTAGCCAGTCTACGTATTCGTTTTGTTCCGGTTCGCCATATCTCTTGTGTCGCTGCAGGGAAAACGGCGGCGATGTAATGATTAGGTCGATTGAATCGTCTGGCAGGGTGGATAGCACATCTAAGCTATCTCCGAGCATACATTTTCCTAAATCGGTGTTGTATTTTGTCATTTTTGAATTCCTCCGTGATTATTTTAAAAAATTTTACCGTTTTAGTCAATTTTTCCTTGACAATTCATTGTTTTATGCTATAATATAATAAAATAGTATGAAAATTTTATACTGATATACATGCAAAATTTGAATTAAAGCATGTGTAGCGCATTTGAAAGTATGGGCGCGGTATACTGCTGTTAGAGGCAGAGTACCGTGCCTTTTTGTATTTTTTAGGAAATCGAGGGGGATTTGGCATGGACGCGGTAACGGCATATGCTAAATTGGTTGTTTCCGGTAAGCGAAAAACCGGGGCAACGGAACGTGCCTGCTGCCAGCGGCATTTGGACGATTTAAAGCGGAAAGATTTGGAATGGAGACCGGACGAAGCAGCGGCGGTAATTGAATTTGCGAATTTACTGCATTATCACGATGAAAACGATAACAATGAACTGAAACAGTTGAAGTTATGCGGTTTTCAGGAATTTGTTTTGGGTTCGATTTTCGGTTGGTATAAAAACGGGGTTCGTAGATTTAATGAAACCTATATCCAGATGGCACGGAAAAACGGCAAAAGTTTTTTTTCCGGCATTGTGGCTGCATATATGTCGTACATTGACACCGTACAGGACGCGCAAATCTATTGTACGGCTACGAAAAAGCAGCAAGCGAACATAGTTTGGCGCGAGGTTGCGAAATTTATCCGAAATGACCCGGACTTAGCGGAATTATACGATATCAAGGATTACTGTAGTGAGATTTACTGCAGGAAAGATGGGTTGAATAGCTGTATTAAAGCGTTGTCTGGTGATACCAAAATTGACGGCTTTAAACCGTGGCTTGGTATTTGTGACGAGCTTCACTTGCACAAGACGAACCAGATGTACAAAACGTTACTGGACGGGCAGGTTGGGCTTCAGAATAGCTTGATTATAGCGATTACTACGGCTGGTTTTGACTTAACCGGGTACTGCTACGGACAGTATAAATTCGCGAAACAGGTTGCGTTTCAAACGCAGAAAAAAGATAACCTGTTTGTTTACATAAGTGAAATGGATTTACCTGATTCTCAAGCGGATCCGGTTGGGTACGAAAAAGCGTTATGGGACGAAAACAACTGGGCAAAAGCAAACCCACTGTTGATGTGGGATTCCGATACAAAGCGGACGCATGACGAAAACAAGATGATGAAGTTGCGCTCAGCGGCGATTGACGCAAGAATCAAGGGCGGCGACGACTTACGGGATTTCATCGTAAAGCATCTTAACTGCTGGACTACGGTTGGCAGCAACAGTCTGGTAAACATTCAGGACTGGCAGGCGTGTGGCTGTGACGACACTTTAGACGATTACAAGGGTAGTGATTGCTACGTTGGTATTGACTTATCCAGCAAAAACGACTTAACTACGGTAGCAATATTAATCAAAGCAGAAATACCGTACATATACACACATTCATTCCTTCCGTTACACAAACTGGAAGAGCATATTCGTAAGGATAACGCACCATATGATACCTGGCACAAGGCTGGGTTAATTGATTTGACCAACGGGCCTGGGACTTACGGAATTATTCTGGATTATAAATATATTTTGGCTTGGCTTAGGCAAACACTGGAAAAATACAAGTTGAATGTATTGGAGGTTGGTTATGACCAAAGTAATGCGGCAACAATGCTTCCAGAGTTAGCTGAGATTGTAAGCTGTAATCTTACCGAGGTAGGGCAGTATCCTAAATCGTTATCAGATTCTACCCAGAATTTCCGGGACACGGTAAGGGCGCGGGCTGTACGATACGACAGAAACAACGAATTGATGAGTTGGTCGGTGGCAAATACCGTTGTGGCGCAAAACATCTACCAGCAGATTATAGCGGACAAACAGAAGGGGCGCATTGACCCGGTGGACGCGGTAATGAACGCATGGAAGCTGTATTATCTTACTAAGGATGCTGAGCCGGAAATGAGTTATGAAGAAACGATGGAAAGTTGGAGAGATATCAATGCGATTCTGGGAAAGCTTTAAATCTAAATTCAAAAACGAAAATACGGAACCGACGGTTGCAGGGACTACTGCATTGCGTTGGCTGAAAGATGATGACGGTGATTATATCCCTGATACCGGGGATGCTACATATTATACTTGCTTAAAAATTTTGAGTGAAGCAATGGCGAAGGTTCCTTGCTTTTTGCGTGGCAAAGACGGCGGCAAGGTAACCAAGGGCAGGATTCCTTATCTGGTAGGTTTGAAACCGAATGATTTCCAGACTGCTGCTGAATTTGTCGGTTATCTGGAGTTTTGCAGGAATCATTATGGGAACGGCTATGCGGTTGTAGTTTACCGTTCGGACGGTGAAATCGACGGGCTGTATCCGTTAAATCCAATGCAAGTGCAGGTGTACATCAACAATAGCAGGGATTTTAAAACGAAATACTTTTACCAGTATACCGGAAACGGCGGCAACATCACCATTCATCCTGACCAGATGATTCACGTAAAGAATTGGTATCGGCGGTATGAGAATCCAATCATGGGCTTACCGGTAAAAGACATTCTGCAATCGACAATGCTGGGCGTGAAACAGGGACAGAACGTTCAGAACCGGTTATTTAAGCAGGGTATGAATCCTAATTCCTGTCTAAAATACACTGGTGATATGAGTAAAGAGGCGCGCAAGAAAGCGTTACTCGACTTGAAAGAGGTTGCTGGCGTAATTGATAACCGTATCTTTACGGTTCCGATGGGCTGGGAATTGACACCGTTGCAGTTGAATCTTGCGGATTCACAGTTCCTTGAAATGCGAAAATATAGCAGTTCACAGGTTGCAGCGGCAATGGGCATTCCGTCACAGATGCTAAATGATTATACGAAATCCAGCTATGCTAATGCAACTGCGCAGCAGTTGGCGTTCCTGCAAAGTACATTGTCATATATTATTGAAATCTACGAACAAGAGCTTACATCAAAGCTGCTGACCGAAAAGGAATTCTCAAAAGGAATGAGTATTAAGTTTAACCTTAGTAGTTTGCTTCGTTCGGATCCGGTTCAGCAGTCTACGATGTTGCGGACGTATGTAGATGGTAGTATCTACACTATTAATGAGGCAAGGGCATATGCAGGGCTTCCCCCGGTTCCGGGCGGTAGTGTTCTGGTGAAAATGCCCGGGGCTGAAACAATCGGAGGTAACGATGAAAAACAAAAATCAGACGTGGAACCTGAAAATTAAAAACAGTGCTGACCGCGCTGAAATCTGGATTTACGGGAATATTATTGATGATGTGGACGGCGGCTTCTTGCGTTCGTTTAAAGCGGACGAAGGCTATACGTTCCCATTGAAAATCCGTGAGCAGTTGGACGAAATCGGTGATAAACCTGTTTCCATTTACTTTGCTTCGGACGGTGGGGACGTGAACGCTGGCATGGCGATTGCAAATATCATCAAACGGCTGAAGGGCCAGACCACGGCTTACATTGACAGTTGGGCGGCTTCCATTGCTTCCGTGATTGCGCTGGCATGTGACCGCGTGGTTATGCCCGAGAATACGTTCATCATGATTCATGATCCGGCTTGCATCATGTTTGGTACGGCTGATGAGATGCGGAAAACGGCGGAGTTACTGGACACCATTCGTGACAGTATCATCGACGTGTACACTGACCATTGCGTTACTAAGGTGCCGGAAAGTATTAAGAAAACTTATCTGCAGGACGATTTTGACGGCGAAATCGAGGATATGTTTATTGACTTGATGAATGCTGAAACGTGGCTTACGGCTGCTGATTGTGCTGAAATTTGGACGCATGTAGAGGTTGCAGATGCTACCAATAAAGCGGTTGCATGCTGGTCTGGATTCAAGACTGCACCGGAGGCTCTTCGTAAGCCCGCTGACCCGGAACCGGCTAAGCCGGAACCCGTTCCTGAACCTGAACCGGCGAAACCGGAACCCGTTCCTGAACCTGAACCGGCGAAACCGGAACCGGTTGATTATAGCGATTTGATTAATGCTGCTACGGAGGTATTGAAAGATGGTAACTAAGCAGGTTGCGGAATTACTGAGGAAAGTTAAGGCTTGTAGGGATGTTTTGCAGGCTGGAAATGCCGATGCTGCCGTACTTGCAGAAACTGCGGCGGAATTAAAAGGGCTGTTAGCGGAATTGAAGTCCGCGGAAAATATTAATAATCAGAGTATTAATGATGGAGGTAAACCTGAAATGAATGAAAAACTGGCAATTGTAGCAATCAACAAAGCTTTGCGCGGCAAACCGTTAACGGACGAGGAAAAATCTGCATTGCAGAACGCAGCAAGTTCTCCTGGCCAGCAGGGCGAAACCCCGGCAAAAGGCGGTTATCTGGTTCCGAAGGAATTTGTTGCGGCGGTTGAACGGCTGGCAAACGAGGACGCGCGTTTGAAAAGCTATGTTCATGTGTACCCGACTACGTACCGTAAAGGCTCTTATCCGATTCGTGATGAAGCGGCTACCGGTCTGACCAAACGGTCAGAATTGAACACCATGACCGGCAAGGACATTAACTTTGACGCGGTGGAATTCGATATTGAAAACTGGTACGATTTCATTCCGGTTGCGAACGAATTGATTGAGGATGCTAACGTAGACATTCTTGAACTGGTTAAGGAAGCGTTCGCTGAGGATCTGGTTTTGACCGAAAACCGGGAAATCCTGACCGCAATGGATTCTGCTGCGGGCGGCACGGCAAAAGAAATTGCGGACTACACCGAAATTGCAGCGGCGTTGAACAAGGATATCAAGGTTGCGGCACGGAAAAATGCTGTAATCGTGACCAACCAGAACGGCTGGGCGTATCTGGACGCACTGGAAGATGGCGAAAAGCACCCGCTGTTGGTTCCTGATATCAAGGAACCGGGCATTAAGCGGTTCAAGGGTGCTGAGGTTGTAGTGCTGGATAACGCTACGCTTGCGAACGGCACTACGACGGTGGAAGGTGATACCGTTGCTACGATTCCGTTTTATGTTGGCGATTTGAAAAAGGCTGTACTGTTTGCTGACCGGCAGGGCTTCATTGTAAAGATGAGTACTGAAGCTGGTTACCTGCAGGAAGCTACTTTCGTAAAAATCACTCCGCGGTTCGATGTAGTTAAAAAGTTCAGTAACGTGCTGAAGAAATTGGCTCTGGTTACCGACGAAGTGGTGGAATAACCAGTGAAATGAGGTGCTGTAAATGCTGACGTTATCTCAAGTAAAACAGCACTTACGTGTTGATTTCGACGCGGACGACGGTTTGTTAGCGGCCTATTTGCGGGCCGCTGACAACTACATGAAATCCGCGATTGACGATTATGAAAACAAATTGGAAGCTGCTGGGAACGCGGACGGCGATACCTGGGCTGCAGCGGCGGATTTAGTACAGTTGCAGTTAATTGCTGAATGGTATGAAAACCGGTTGCCTGCGGATAAAACTAAGGTAACCAGTGTGAATTTGATTATCCAGCAACTGCAACATGTAAATCCCAAGGGGTATGTGGAATGAAAACGGACTACACGGTAAACGATTTGCGGGAGCGTATCATATTGGAAAAAGCGGATATTACGGTCGATGAGGAATTGAACCGTATTCCTACCTATGTTCCGATGCGGTCGGTTTATGCTGCGATGATACCGCAACGAGCCGTAACGACGTTTTCTGGCGTGGTAGTTAATACACAGGTGAAATATACCGTGGTAATCCGCAAACAGCCCTTAGAACCAAAAATAGAGCGTATCACGTGGAACGGTGAACATTATTACCCGGTGTCTCCGTGGGTTGAAACCAGAGATTTGCTTATTGGTGAATTCAGTGTGGAGGTTCAGGGAAATGGGTAAGCGTCGGTTTCATCGAGGCAAATGGGGCAGCAAGGGTAGGACGTATTACAGCAATAAGCGCGGTACGATATCCAAAATCCTGAGGGATTATTCCGATGAGGTAAAACAGGCTGCTGTGGACGCGTTGAATCGGAATGCTGAAATGTTAGCTGGGAATATGAAGGATGCGCTTGACGTAGCTGGAATCCAGCGGCGTTCCGGCAAGTTGGAATCGTCGTTTACAGTTGGCGAAGCAAACATGAAAAATCTGGACGCAACTGTAGTATCCGAGGTGTACGCGCCTATGCCTAAAAAGCCGGGAAGTAGGAACAAGGATATTTATTATCCTCGCGGCGGCGTTCCTTATGGGCGGCTGATTGAATTTAGCCCACGGATTGATAAGCCGTTTTTTTACAGTACGTTCTATACTCTAAAAAAAAATAATCATTGACGACGTGTTTGCAGCATGCAGGGAGGCGGGGAAGAAATGATAAATTATGATGCTGTGGTGTCAAATGTCTTGTTATCAGAATTCCCGCAAACCGGCCAAACCAAAATTTATCATGACCGTGCACCAGAAACCGGCGATGTAGCGTATCCATTTATTGTTTATAAAACATTGTCGTTGTCCCCGGTGTTCCATGCGGATAACCGGAACTGGAGTTACCAGCACACTGTGAGGATTACGGTGGTAGGAAAGAATAGCAGCACTAAGTCGGTTAATGATAGGATTCTTGAATCCATGGAAAATGCTGGTTATATCTGGCAAAATACGTATCCTACGGTCGAAGACCGGGAATATGGTGAAACGTATACGGCAATGGATTTTGTTAGTGTTTATTGGAGGTAACAATGAGTAAAGTTAAAGTCGGTGTAAACAAGTTTTTTTATGCAAAACAGCTGACTGAGGATACTGCAAGTGCTGCAGCAACGTATGATTCCCCGGTCGCGGTACCTGGCTTACGTTCCGTATCCCGTGAGGTTGAATCTAACACCAATACGATGTATGCGGATAACGGCCCTTACGAAACGGATACGGCAATGGGTGATGTAACCGTTTCGCTGGAAATTGCCGAATTACCGCTGTCTGTACAGGCGGATTTGCTGGGTTGCACGTATGATTCGACTAATAAGAAGCTTACCCGGAAAACCAGCGACAGCGCGCCGTACGTTGCAATTATGTTTGAGGGTAATACGGCGGATGGTGGCAAACGCTGTGTGAAGCTGTACAAGGGCAAATTCGCGGTTCCCGATGACAGCTATGCAACTAAGGAAGAAAACATTGAATACCAGCCGGAATCTTTGGAGGCTTCGTTTGTTGCATTGAAAAACAATCAGGTCTGGGAGGATGTGCAGGATTTCGGCAAAAACGATGATGATAGCGCATTTTTCTCGAGTGTGCTGCCTGCGTAATTTAAAGAGAGGGGGGTGCCCATTATGCGTGAAATTGCAGGAAAATTACCGGATAACGACATCAAGGCCCGCGTCTGGAGGGAATATGCAGAGGTTACTAACGATGAGAAGTTGGGGCTTGAAAACCCGGGCGGTATTGACCGTATTGCGGAATGTATCGGTATGGTATACGGTTTGGACGCAGCTACGGTACTGGAAGAGGTTCCGTTGCGCGAATTGATGCACGTTTTCGGTGAATGTTACGGGTTTGTGTCGGATTTGATTTCGGGTAGAATCCCAAAAAACGCAAGCGGGGACGGGGTTCAGTAACCCTGTCCCCCTATTTTTCTAAAATGTTCTTTTACTATCTGTTTACAGAGCGGTATCACTGGACATTGGAACAAATAGATAACCAACCAATACGGTACTTAATGGATTTATGGTGTATCGACGACGCATTGAACGGCGGCGAACCGGGCGTAACAGAGAAACCCTTCGATGAAGTGTGGTGAATTGAATGGCTGATAACCAGAAAGACCTTGAACTTAATATCGGTGCGAATATAGACGATTTTCTGAAAGACTTAGCTTTGATGGATAAGGAATATCAGGAAGCGGTTCGCGATATAGAAAAGAAAAAAGCGGAAATCAAGCTGCAAACAAAAGTGGACATTTCCGGCGCCCGTGCGCTGGGCGATAAAATGGCTGAAATCAAGGCGCGGAACAAGGAACTGAATCAACTGATTCAGTTGCAGACGGAAAAAACCCGCTTATTGAAAAAAGCATGGGAAGACGTTGCAAAGAACCAGAATTCTTCCAAACAGCAGGTACAGGCGGCATTGAAAGCATACCAGAATGCCCAGGTATCGCTGAATAATTTACAGGAGAAAGCGGGCCGTGGCGGATTTTCCAGTAACTTATCCATTCTTGCTCCGGACACATTTCGTAAAATTGAGCAGGTTAAGGGAGTAATTGCAAGTATCGGTGCTGAAGTGCCGATGCTGGGCAAAATTGCGCCGGTGATTGCGCCGGTTGCCGGGGCTTTTGTTGCAGCCGGGGCTGCTGCTACAGGGTTTTACACGATTTTAAAACAGATCCGTGACGGTGCTATGGACGCAGCTAAAGAAGCAATGCAAGCCGGGGACGCGGTATATTACCTGAAAGAGCGGTTATCCGTGAATGAGGCGGATGCTACGTTTTTGCAAGGTATTTTTAAGCTTGATGGTACCGACGTTTCTGGCGCATTAAAAGCATTACAAGCACTGGATAAAGCGTTATTATCGGCAAATGAAGAGGGCACTAAGGCTTCTCAGGCACTTGCAAAATACGGTGAAACGTTGACCAACGGCGATGGTTCCTTGAAAAATGCAAGGGAACAGTTGGAGGCCGTTGCCAGGGCGTACGAAAAGGCATCTGAGCAGGGTAAAGGATTCCAGTTATTGACGGAAACCGGCATGGGTAGGTTCTCCAGCCTGATTGCTGGGTGGTCTGGGTATGTTGACCGTTCCGGCGAAGTTGTAAGGGCAATGAACGATAGCGCGGACGCGGCACACAAGATGTCGGATAATATAAACGATTTACAGTTGCAATCTGACCAGATTGGTAAGGTTTGGGGCAATGAAGTCGTAAAATCCATGCAGGGCGCGCTGAAATACCAGCAGCAGTTGAAAGCAAATCAGGTAAACTATGAAAACATGCACGTAGATGAATTGCGTAAGGGTGCTGATTTTGCTGCTGAATTGGATAAGCGTTTTTCTCGTTTATCTGCGATTATGGACAGGGTAAACAGCAATACCAAAATCATGTTTGCAAAGTGGTCTGACAGCAGTATCGGCAAGGCTTTAATGGCTTTTGGCGATAAGTTATCAAACTGGGCTGGGGCTAAGCTGGGCATTGAATTCGACGATAAAACGTCGGTCGCTGATTTCAAAAAGGCGCAGGACGCGGTTCAAAAGACTGCACAAGAAAATCCGATTATACAGGAAGTAAGCCTCGCGGTAAAAAAGGCAAACGACAAGCTGGACAAAGCTTTAAGGGACGCTAAGGCAACGGATTACGAACGGGAATTAAACAGTATCCAAGACGAAGTTGACGCGTATACGGCTGCTGGGGCTGATAAGCTAAAAGCGGAAGAGCTTTTCCAAATTAAAAAGGCTGAATTAGATAAAAAATACGACGACAAGCGCAATTCAGAAATCGAACGGGCAAACAAGGAAGCACAGGCGCGTATTCAGGCTGCAGAGAATGCTTCCAGACAGATTCAACAGATATTCATGTCCGAAACCCAGCGGCGGATTGCTGAGATTGAAAAACAGCGGGACGCATGGATCAAAGCAGGGGCGGATGAAGTGGAAGCTTCCCGGGCTGCTGAAAAATTGAAATCAGATGCGAGAATTTCAGAGGCGGAACGTACATTACGGGAACAGGTAATGCTGGTTCGCAAAATGCAGCAGGAAGAGGCTAAGGGCGGAAACTGGCAGCAGCGTGTTATGGACTGGCAGGATAACCAGTATATGAAGAAAAACGGCTTTAAAACCAGTGACATTACGGCTTTGCAGCGGTATGGAACCGATTTGGTGAACCAGTTGGCGAATTCCAGAGACCGGATATTTGCTGGCTTTGGCGGCGGCAACAACGTTACCAACAACAATAACACTACTGTAAACATTGACAGACCGGTACTTACTGATGAATCCTTAATCAATCAGTTGGTAGACCGGGTGGCTGACAAATTGGTTCCCGTTGCTGAGAAAGCGTTCGGACAAAGCGCAAATGCGTATTAATGAGGTATGACCATGAGTGTGCAGATTGGAAACATTAAATCGGTTGGGCATGGTGAAAGTTATAGTTTTGATTTCGATGACCGTCAAGAAATCGTGAAAACGGTGAACGGCGCGGTTGTCGTAGACCCGTGGGAAGGTACCCGGGTGTCGGACGGGGACGTGATTTCATTTGAGGCTACGTTCTCTTGCGCGGACGCAAACACAATCAAAAGCTGGTGGGCGGCGCGAACCAAGAAAACGGTAGTGCTGGACGATGATACCACGATTGCGAATGCAAGAATAGTGGTTCGTGGCGTTGATTATATCAATCTTTTCTGGAAAAAATTCGTGAAGTTGCGTTTGGAAATTTGGAAAGTGTAGGTAATAATTATGGATTTAATCGGCATTTTTAAAGGCAACCCTGTAGCAGGGCAAACGGACGGCGTAGAGGTATCTACGGACGGTCTCATGACCGCGCCGGTGGAAGCTTCCATTGACCGCAGCAGTTCTGCTGTAGTTAATTGTGCAATTCGCTGTGCTTCCGGCTGTACGTGCGCAAGTGCTGTATTATCTGCGGTTGACGAGAACGACCAACCGGCGGGCTGGCTGACGTTGAGTACGGATAACAGTACATTTTCTAACAGCATTACGATTACGAACATTGGTGATACGAATAAACTGTTTTACGCAAAAATCCAGTCGGGGAGTACCGTCGGTGCGAAAACTGCTGCAATCAAAGTGGAAGGTACGGTGAATGCGACATGACTGCTGTAAACAAACGCTTTGACGCAAAACGAACTGTATACGGTACTAAAATCGTTCGAGCGGACGCAAGGTGTTCCGTTCCTGCTTCAAACGTTGATTACAGCGATTTGAATATTACACTGGGTTCACACACACTGAGCGATACGTACACTATGCAAGTACCTGTAAACAGTCTGAACATCGACAGTGAGGTTACGGGTACTCTGAAAGATTTTAATTATAAATTCAAGGTGGAAGAAGTAAGTGAATCGAACGGACGATACAGTTATACCGGGCGGTATAGTAGCGACAAATTGTTGTATACAAACTACCGAATCGTCTACGAGTACACGGTAGATCCGGAAGACCAGGACGACAAACCGCCGCAATCTATCAACGTACGTTCCGGGTTTATTGCAAATTTACTCGCAAAGTGCTTAGGTCTCGAACTGTACTATCAAGCATGGAACTGGATGTATCCGCTGTCTAAAATTGGTCAAAGCAAGGATAACCGACACCACTATTACGGTATTTCCGGCACTTATGCCGCTATACTGTCGCAGGTGTTCGGCTGGTTGTCCGATTTACCTCATGTAGATTTCAATGTGTTTATCCGGGAAGAAAACCTCCCGGACGGGCTTCACGGCTTTTTGTATATCATCCAACGCGGCTCGGAGGACGGCGATACGTACGAATTGTCTGAACAGCACATTGGCTGGCCGTGCAGCATAAGTAGGAAGCGTGTGCGAACCGAATGGCAGGGCAATGCGGACGAACCGCAGGACGAGTACAAGGAGGAACCGGAAAATCAGGAACCGTTTTCTGGAACCATTGCGTTTGGGCCGTGCAAAATTACCTATGAGAATGGGTATCTCGTAAGAGAGGAAAACACGGAAACGGGCAATGTTACTACGTATACGTATGTAGATATTCCCGACAAAGACGGCAACAATCAAAAGTATTTACAGAAGAAGGAAACGATTGAACATTCCGAGGCATCGTGCAGCAAAACAGAATATACATATAATAACTTGGGTGATGAACTTTACTTATCGTGCGAAAAAGTTTTTACAAACGGCACCTACGGGCAGGGAGGTGCGGATTACACCGATGCGGATATAACAACTACGACACATACACCAGTTGGCAACGGCTGGTATGGGCATACCACGTACAATTCCGATGGCGAAACTACAGATACATCTCTTTCGCAGGGAGCGGCAGGGAACACCGTTTCGCAGTACATGGTAAACAAGACACAGGAAGCGTTCAAGTCGTTGGAAGCAGAGATTGCGGAGGAAATCATTTCTGGCATTTTGCGGTACCTTCATCCACCGATAATTCCCACGAATTACCCGGTGAAAGACCGGCAAACGGTGATGAACCTGATTGACGCTACTGATTGGCTGGACGGACGTATTGAGGAACGGGTAACGTTGGAAGTATTGAACAGCAACCATATTTTTGATTTTGACGATATTCTAACATTCCGTGGGAACAGGTATTATCTCGTTTCAAACAGCGTTCGACATAGTGCAGAGAACGGGCTGAGACAGGGGCTGGAAATCGTTCGCTGGTACTGAAACGGAACCGGAAATTTCAGCAATATACGAAATAAACAAACCAAAAGACGAAATATTATACAACTGGTTTCTGAACCGTGCCCGAAAATTCGACAATTGGCGGAAAAATTGACACTTACAGTTGAACACCGTGAAATATCGTATATATAAATGTATATACAATATCGCTATACAAATGTATATACATAGCTATATACAAAACTTTAACGCTTTAGCATACTAAAGCAGAGAAATACAAATGTATATACAAATGCAAATATAAACGTATTTAAGGTTGTTGATACAAATGTATTTACAAATGTATATACAAATTTTAGCACTTTAACATGTGAAAGTAATGTATATACAATTGCATATACAAAACAAACACAAAAACCTGTATAAAAAACCAAAATGAAACTATGAGGTATAAAAATGGGACTGGCAGATTGGGAAAAATGCTGCAAGACGATTGCGGCGTATCAACAAAAATGCGGTAAAGCGGCGCGAGGCCGTATTCAAGGTCAATCCGTTCTCGTTGACGGGAAATTTTATCCGTTCGATGTCGCTGTTCCGGTTACGATTGTGGACGGGAAAAGCGTATGGGTACACATTTCCGACAATCGTGCTGTTGTAATAGGTGATTGATATGGCGAAAAGAGTGAAAGTTGCTGGCATAAGCGGAAACTCCGTTATCACGGCGGACGGGCAGCGGTTGCGGATAATCGGAAATGCAATGCCCGGTGGATATGTGTATACGGACGGCGTGGTAGCTTACGGGTATTCCCTGCCCGGGACGATAATCAAGAAACCGGCTAAAAAGGCGCAGTTAACGTTGCCTCTCTTCTGTTATGCAAACAAATACGATAACGGATATTTTGTGTCTACGTTCAAAAAGGATTGTAAAAACGCAATTACGCAGTACGGACACGAAGATTCAGAGATAAACACGATGTTCTGTTGGTATGGACGACCGTACCAATTTCATGCAGGAAACAACGTGTATGCGCTGCGTGGGAATTATAGTAATCCTTCATTGTATGATGCTGATGGAAACGTTCTCAACGTAGACGTATCTAAACGCTTGTACTTAACACACGACAGAGACCTTGGCTTCTGCTGGCAGAAGGGCGGCCTCTGTCAGACATTCTCGACATGGTTCTCTACACAGTTCCAGAAAATCGAATACGACCGTGAGTGGGACTGGCATGGCGGCTCACACTACATTTATACCTTCTATGTTACTGACAAACAATGGAACTACGACTATGACGACATAGATTACTACGACATTCAATGCGCTATCGGTAATGCTGATATTACCGATTTGAAGGTACTCTACGATAACGGTGTTATTAATCTGAATCCGATTGTACAGCAGTTGTTAGCGGATGCGCTTGTATTGCTGAAACAGAAGCAGGCAGCAGCAGTAGACCTTCGTGGACTTGACCCTGCAAATGCGTATCCAACGACCCTTCCCGATCCGGTTATTATTGGCTATTGGCTCGGAACCAACGTTTCTGTAGTTGACGACATCTTTAATGGTGAACACAATACGTATCCCATCGACCCGGATGCTGGGCAAGGCGGGAATCCTCTCGTGGATGCTAAAAGCGTTGCGTACAACGCGACCGGACACTCGTTATCCGGAGCCTACGACTATGACTGCAGGGTTATACACAATTTACGAAAAATCGGCAATGGAATAGAGTTCTATTTGAACCTCAGAGGCATCTACAGCTGCTACGGGTACGACACGCTAAGCGCAGACAAGTTGGATTATGACCCGGTGAATGAATATACACCTGCAGCGACTGCGGATTCCTGGCTCTGGTGTAGGGGTAGCATCGGCCGCGACGGGCAGTTTGATAACTTTCCGGTCTGCGCTGAAATTGACTTCTGGTACAAGGTTACGATTACCAACGGTTCCGCTTCGTTCCAGAGGATTTATGCGAAAAACAATCAAAGCGTGTATAAGATGCTGTGGTCGTTCACACAGCATACCAGAGAGTTCGACAATGACTACACATGGACGCAGACCGCGCTGAACACCGGCTACATCGTGCATAAAACCGAACAGTTACCCGGAAACTGGCTCTGGGTGCGTGATATTCTGCAATTAGGCGATAATAAGGTGCTTGTAGTGGGCACTTACAGTTGGATTGAAACGAAAGAAGACGAGACCGAGGTTACTGTTACCAAGCAGGGAATTGCGCTGTACGAAAAAGATAAATTTGTTAGCTTTGCGGAATTATATGTCTTTTGGTCTGAAAAATTTCTGGACGGCAAACCGTATAATCCTAATTTTGATTTAATAACGAGTATAAAGAAATTTAAATCACAATACGAAGCACTAATTAACGTTCCGTATTATGAATTAGACAATCAGTAATTTTTCTGCAGCAACAATTATAATAGTAGAAAAATTATTTCTTGTTGCTATTGAAATTAGTCTGAAAATATATTATAGTATAATGTAGAAAAACGTGTTTTTGAATGTGGCGGTGATATTATGGTAAAGGCAGACGAAAACAAAATTTATATCCAGCGTGGAAATAGTGCTACGTTCAGTATAGAATTGATGGATGAATCCACGGGTGAACCGTATGATTTTACTGAAGATACGGTTGTTTTTACTGTAAAACGTTTCCTGACAGACCGCGAACCGCTTTTACAGAAAACGGTGGTAAACGGCATGGTTACTATTACTACTGAGGATACAAATGAATTAAACTTCGGGCAGTACTTTTATGATGTTACCCTGTTAGCAAAAAACGGTATCCTTAGTACAGTAATCGGCCCGGATCCGTTTGTTATTGGTGAAGTTGTGAGGGATAACTAATCATGAAAATTTCAGGTACGGTATCCGTTTCCGGGCAGATTACGGGCAGAGTAAATATTTCTGCAGGAAGCGTTCAGGAAACAAAAACAGCGATTCCCTGCGACGAACGGCAAATCGTAACGCCGGACGACGGCTACAATGCGCTGGCGCAGGTGGTTGTGGAACCGGTACCAAGTTCGTATGGTCACATCGCATATAATGGTGCTTCTTTAAGAGTGTATTAGTAAATTAATTTCAGGAGGCTTAATAAAATGGCTGAAAGTGTACGTATTAATGGCATTGTGTATGCAGACGTTCCTCAGGTAGATATTCCGAAAGCAGAGGGCACGGGGGACGCATCGTTCTACCTTACGGAAGGTGATGATGTAGCGGCGAATGATGTACTTGCTGGTAAGAAATACCACGGCGCAAACGGTTCCGGTACCGGTACGATGGCAAACAACGGGGACACATCCGGCAGCATTAACACTAAAGCTGGTACGGTAAGCGTTCCGGCTGGTTATACCAGCGGCGGTACCGTAGGCATTGACAGCGCGGAACAGGCTAAAATCATTTCCGGCAACATCAAAAGTGGTGTGAACGTTCTGGGCGTTTCCGGCAAATCCACTGTAGTGGATACGGAAATCAGTGCGGACGCGGCTTCTGCAGCTACCGTATTGAACGGCAAGAAGGCGTTCGTGAATGGCGCACAAGTCGTAGGCACAATGACCGCAGCGACCGTTGCGCAGGATAGCAGCACTAAGGTATTGAGTATTTCCTAAGAAGCGTTTCCTAAAAGGTGATTTAGCATGGGCGTAAGCATTCGAATTAACGGCGTGGATTACCCGGATGTTCCACGTATTGATGTTCCAAAAGTGAATAATGCAGGCAATGCTTCGTTCTACGACTGTTCCGGGGACGATGTGACCGCAGAAGACGTAGCGCAAGGCAAAATCTGCCACGGGGCTTCCGGGCCGATTGTTGGCACGGCTTCCGGCGGTAACCTGCAATCGAAATCCGTAGCACCTGCTGCTACGGTTCGAACAGTTGAGCCGGACGCTGGATACGACGGACTTTCCGACGTTACCGTCGGTGCGGCTCCGTTACTTGCTGCTGCAGCAGATTCCGATGGGACGGAATCGAATCCGAGGTTAATTGATTTATCGGACGGGTTTGATGCAGCTGGCACTTACTACGGGTTAGCTACGCTCTACTGGAACGATGCTACGGAAGCACTGACGGTTCCGCAGGCTACGATGCGTCTGGTTCCTGCGCGGTTTGCAAAAATCAAACTACCTGCGAAAATCACTAAAATCGGAGACCTTGCGTTCTTCAGAATGAACGGTTTAATGGAAATCGACGCAGACGCTGTGGAGGGGCTGGTTGACGTAGGCGATTCTGCATTTCAATACTGTGTGTATCTGAAAACGATAGGTTCGCTCTGGAACAAGTTGCGGTACGTTACGCAGAACAGCTTTGGTGTTAGAAATACTGCGGGAACCTCGTTTTTTGAGCTGAACAAGGATATTGTAGCACCGGAGCTTTTGGATGTGGTTGCAAGCAGCTTAGGTTCAAGCAGAACAGCATATGCGTTCAACCGTTGTGCGTTCAGGAGCATTACCGCACCAAAATTATTAAGTTTGGGCGGTGGCAATTGTTTTGCGAATAATCCAAATCTCGTTTTTGCTGATTTCACTGCAGTGCGTAGTATCGCTGCACAAAGTTTTCGAAATTGCACCGCATTCACGGATTTATACATAAGAAATTCAGTAATCGTGAATTTGGAAAATACGAACGCTTTTACTGGTACTCCAATCGCTAACGGGAACGGAACTATACACGTACCTTCTGCGCTGGAAAGCGAATACAAAGCAGCGACGAATTGGAGCACGTATGCAAGTGTAATTGTAGGAGATTTATAACCATGTTAGTAACAGAAACGATTTTAATTAACAACAAGCAGTTCCTGCACAATTACAGCGATGCAGGGTTTAAAATTTCCCGGGATGGCGTGCTGTACGATGATGCTCTGGATCCGGTGGACAGCGGTCGGACGTACGCGGAGACAGACATTCCGGTTCCGGTTGACGACGGAGATGAGCACTGATGAATAAGTATGTTCTAATAACAATCGTTGTTCTGATTGCGGTTCTTATCGGCGGTTACCGGTACGGTGTTCGACAGTATGACCTGGGCTACCGGGAAGGCTGGACAGCGGCGATTGAATCTACTGCATATGCACCAGCCGTCCCGGAGCGACCGGACACGGTGCAGACACAGGCGGCTGTTGTTACGCAGACAGAGACCGTGGTAAGACCTAAGACTGCTAACGACAAAGCTTCCGTTGTAATCACAACGGAAAAGCCCGTTGTGACAGCAACGGTGAACGGTAAGGCGTATGATTTCAAACCACAGACAGAGGTTTTGCAGACCGGCGTGAAGACGTACGGAACGGTAAATATCCGTATCCCGGAACGTCGCTGGGTCGTTGGATTAGGCACGGACGGGAAACGGGCGGCTTATATGGTGAAGGCGCCTATTGGCAAAAGTGCGGTCGGTCTATGGGTCGCTGGGTCTGGCAGGAAAAAGATAATGGGCGGATTGAGCGTATCGTTTTAATGGAGGTAAATTATGCACATAGCATTAGAAACGGTGGATACGCGGTGGCTAAAACCATACGACGGAACGCGTATTAAGCAAAAATCAAGGTATGTAGTTTACGAAAGAGAAGAAGAGCGTGGCCATATTGACGTTTTATTCGTCGGGACACTGGACGAGTGCAAGCGTCTTAACGCGTCTTTGCGGGATTTTTCCATACCAGAGAGGTAACAAACCATGTTTCAAAACATCCACAAATACTTATTGGAAGCAGGGAACTACCTGCAGTACAAAATCATCGCAGGGCTGATAGCAGCGATTTTCAGCGAAGACTTTTTTAAGCTACTGCTACTGTTCATCGCATTAGAGCTACTGGACATCTTTACCCGTTGGCTCGCTTTGTCGATGCAGTGCTATAAAGCAATTTATCCGCAAAGCCCGTGTGGCTTATGGAAAGCGACAAAGTGGCTCTGGCAGGCGCACCGCTGGCGTTTCATTAAGAGCGATGGCCTCCGGGACGGGTTCTGTGACAAGATGTTAGTGTATCTGTTACTCCTGCTTACAGGCGCATTTGTGGATGCTGCGTTCCAGATTGGACACACTCCTCGTGTTCTTACAACCATCATTGTGGTGGTGCTGGGGAGCACGGAAGCACTCAGCATACTGGAAAACCTCTCAGAGTGCGGTGTTAGCACGATTACAACTATACGTAATATGTTCAAATCAAAGATTCCGAAAGTTGGTGAATGATAATGGAATACGCAAGCAACATGAAACCAGTTGACCTCGAAGAGCTTAAACAGTACATTTCCGATGCGAATGGCTACGTAAAAATGGTATACCTGCACTGGAGCGCAGGGCGTTATCATGAAATTTACGATGATTACCACATTAGTGTGGACTGCGATGGCAGGATTTATTTACCCGACCCGGATCTAACCATTAAGCGAAACCATACGTGGAAACGTAACAGCAACAGCGTAGGCATCGCTGTTTGCGGCTGTTTAGGTGCTCAGGCAAACAACGGGTATAACACGGATTTCGGCAGCTACCCGGTAACCGAGGCGCAGATTGAAGCGGTGTCCATGATTATCGCTTTATTCGCAAAGTACGGCGGCGTTCCGGTTGAGTGCTGCATAACGCATTGTGAAGCTGCGTATTTCGACGGCTACGGCCCGTATTCCGGGGACGAGGAAACGAGATGGGATTTATGGTACCTCCCGGACAGTGGAATGAACGGGCAGATGCGCGGAGGCGGAGAGGTGCTGAGAGGGAAAGCCCGGTGGTACCTGCAGCAGAACGTAGCTTAATATGATACAATAAATCAAAAGCCAGTCTTAACGTAAGGCTGGCACTTTTTTATTATTTTTCTAAGGTGCTCATCCCTGATGTCTGGGTTTTCTGTAAGCACTGGCGTACCGTTGGCAACGGTATCTTTGGTTATTCGAACGTTATAAAACCTGTATTTCCCGTCGATTTCGTACAATATTGGATATAGAATATCACCCAGAATCGTTCTCAACCCACGCGCCCCACCCTGAGCTTCATAAGCGCGCTTTGCGATTGCAAGCAGTGCTAATTTATCGATTTCAAGCTTATTGTCGATTTGCAAAAACATTTTTTTGAAATCCTTTACTGGAGAAGCATCGCTATCCGTGAGTATTTTATACAAGTTCCGCACAGACAGACGATTGTAGCAGCATCGCAACGGAAACCTGCCGACCAACTCCTCTAAAAAACCGTACTTTACGATTTCGTCAATGTTTGGAGGCTGCCCATGCTGAACTGCTTCCATGCCTGAGAACGCTCCCATTGCGATGTACAGAATATCAGATGTATCTATGTCTACGTCGGGGTCGTCGCTGAAGCCGGAACCGCCCTCGACGATTTTTAATAGCTCGCTCTGTAGCTTGCGAGAATACACCGCTTCATGCTGGTTGTTCTGCGAAAACCTAAGCTTGTCAAACTCATCAAAAACGATGATTCCATTGCGGCACATCTCTTTGAGCACCTTAGTGGTGATGTCTTTATCATACTTTCGTGTTTTCGGTTTAATAACCTCCGACATAAACCCGATTGTTCTCCGCTCTGGTTGCACCGGCACGTCTGCTCTGTTTATGTATGCATCAGGATTTAGTTTGAACAAACGGTCTGCGTCCAGCATTAGGTCAAAGAATACATCGCTGATTGATTTCCCGGTGTAGCCTGTGTTAGTGAGTGCTGTGCAGGACACTATTGTTAAAGGTATCGGCAAATTCAATTTATTGATAACAGCACGGATGGTTTCCGTCTTGCCTGTGCCGGTCGGGCCTGCAATCAACAAATTGTCTTTACGTATAGGTCTATCTGGATTGTTACTATTATGAACGCACCGTGTGATGTGCGCGGATAGTGCAGTAGCAACGATTCGAGCTGGTTCGTCTTGTCCGATGATGGATTCCTTGATTATGTCTGCAATCTGTTTAGGTGAATAGTGTATTAGCTGTATCATAATTCCTCCTGTGCAAGAGAAACCTCCTCCGGGTCGATGGTTACTGGGTTTCCGCAGGTAACCTCACGGACGGTGTCTAAATATAAATTATTAAATGCCTTGTAATCCCAGAAGCCAATATACGTTTCAATGTCATCTTGCCGATTACAAATTGCTTTTACGCACTGCCACGTTTCGTCCTTACTGAATACGATTTCAAGGTAGTATCTGCTGTAGTGGAACACTGCGTTGAACATCGGTAAATAGTACGTAAGCACATCTGCTTGCGAGAATCTCGGCGCAAGCCACCTGTTCCAACTGCTTACCCAGTGTGCCCCTGCAATCGGTGCTTCCTTCCCAGACTGAAGGCTTTGCGGCTTTCCCCGGAACGAGCGGAATTCGAAACACAAGTCGGAACGGTTACTGTCCCGGGACTTCGATTGATTGCAGTACAGACGGGTGCTGGGTAATCTTACAATGCTGTCAACGTATCCAAAAATGTCGGACTGTAATACATACTCGTCCGATTTGTCCACGGGAATCACTGTTGCAAAAGGAATCCGTTCTTCAAGAACCCGTTTAATCACTGCTCCTGCTTTTTCTGATAGCACTTTTTTAGTTTTGTTAATCATGTGTTTTACTCCTTTTTATTTTTATTTTTTTGGGTTTTTAGCCCGTACGGCAAAAAACATACCCAAACGAAAAAAACAAAAGACGGAAGCGCCTTCCGGCGCGGGCTTTTGTTTTTGTTTGGGTATGTTTTCATTGCCGGGGGCTGAAAAACCAAAAACCGAAAACCATTGTGAATAGATGGTGTTTGTGGTAAAATATTATGGTAGTTTCTGTGTTGTCTGGAATCCAAAAAATGGAATCCACGTTCAACCAAATTTCAACCAAATGCAAAAATTTTGGTTGATTTCAATTGTTTTTGGTATACTTATAGAGTATAGCTAAAAATCAATAAATGCGTCAACCGTGCGTGTTTGCGGTAATTTTAAATCTCGACATATTACTATATACGTTTTGAAAAATGGAAGTGGTCATACGATATGACAGCTTTTTGCAAAACAAAATGGAAAATGCAGTTACGATAAACGAGGAAGGAATGCAGCATGATTGCAATTCGTGACAGGGTTCGGTTTGAAGAAACAGACCTGATGGCGGTGGTTTACCATTCCCGTTATCTTCCCTGGCTGGAAATGGGACGGGTAGCGTATCTCCGCGCCTGCGGGGTTGACCTGAATGTGTTAATGGAAGACGGTATCCTGTTTCCCATTCGGGAGATTCAGGTAAAATACAAACACTCGGCCCGCTTTGACGATGAATATGAAGTACAGACCACGCTGCGTGAATTTAACCGGGCCAAGCTGGTTTTCGATTACAAAGTGATCCGTGTGAAGGACGGTACGGTTTTTGTGGAAGGAACCACAACTAACGTATTCGCAGATAAAAACGGAAAGATAGTGCGGCTTCCGG
>Ga0256404_1002906_pt1 | contig 36366 bp, 48 predicted proteins | sample RumenRJG_01DNA_FD_185990 | JGI IMG/M metagenome (GOLD analysis project Ga0256404, IMG submission 185990) | Bovine rumen microbial communities from Lethbridge, Alberta, Canada - RJG_01 | ecosystem: Host-associated > Mammals > Digestive system > Stomach > Rumen | place: Canada: Alberta | collected... | reverse complement strand
CGAATACATTTTTGCCTCCGCAGTGGTGGCAGTGTCCTTCTCTTCCGGCTCAGGATCCGGCTCATTCTCTGCAAACAGCACCTCATCCGCGAAGCCGAGTTCCACTGCCTTCTTGGCATTCATCCAGGTCTCGTTGCTCATAAGCTCCGCGATCTTGCTTCTGCGCATACCAGACTTTGCCGCATATGCATTGATGATCGATTCCTTAACTTCATTTAAGGTTTCGATTGCCTTCTCCATGTCCTTGGCATTGCCCATGGCAATGGTGGAAGGGTCATGGATCATAAGGAGCGCCGTGGGAGACATGAGTACCCTCTTTCCTGCCATTGCAATCACCGACGCAGCGGATGCCGCGATCGATGCGATCTTGACGGTAACCGCCCCCTTGTACTCCTGCAGCATCGTATAGATCTCCGCAGCAGCAAACACATTTCCGCCAGGGGAATTGATCCAAACAGTCAGATCACCCTCCTCCGCTTCCAGCTCATCGCGGAACATCTGCGGTGTGATCTCATCTCCCCAGAAGGATTCCGAGTCGATCGGCCCTTCCAGACGAAGGACTCTCCCGCCTGTATCATCCCTGATCCAGTTCCAAAACTTGTTCATCGTATACCTCTCTTTCTGTTCTCCGGCTTCTCTTCCGGCTCACTCTCTTCCTGCTGCATAATCTGCTGCTTCCCTGCATCCTCGAGCTTGACATATCCGCCGTTCAGGTAATAATCGTCGCCGCCCTTTTCTGCCGGGATCAGATCCCAGTTTTCCAGTCGGTGTATATCGTTGGGAGACAGGAAACCGTTACTGATTCCTGTCGCATAACCCTGCATCCTGGACTGGTAGTCACCACGAAGAAGGCCGTCGACATTGAACTTAGGAAAATACTCATCCTGCTCCTCTTCCATCAAAAGATCCTTCACGATAGCCTGCTCGAAACGGACGAGCCAGGGTGTCAGCGTGTGAACCACAAAGTCTATACTCTGGTGTTCGATATTCGAGAAGGTGGCGTGCTCGAGGTCCTGCACCATGTGGGGCGGAACTCGGAAGATCCTGCAGATCTCATTAACGCCAAACTGCCTGGTGGAAAGGAACTGCGAGTCCTCCGGAGGAAGGCTGATCGCTTTGTACTGCATGCCCTCTTCGAGGACCGCTACCTTGTGAGCATTATTCGCACCGCCATATACAGCCGACCAGTTCTCACGGATCTTGGAAGGATCCTTGAGCACACCCGGATGCTCCAGCACGCCGGAGGGCTGTGCGCCGTTCTTAAAGAAACTGCTGCCGTATTTCTCGACAGCAAGCGTTGTCCCCAGCGCGTTCTTCATCATGGCGATCGGTGAAAAACCGACCAGACCATTGAAGCCAAGGCCAGGTACATGGAAGATCTCGTCTCTTCGAAAATAGATATCCTTGTTGTTCTCTCCCGGCTTCTCATCCGTGTATGCGTGATAGATGTAGAAGATCTGTCCCTTCTCATCCCTGTCGATCTCCATGTTCTCAGGGAGAAGCGGATACAGGCCGAGAACTCCGTTCTTCCCGTCTCTGACGATCTGCGCGTAGCAGTTCCCCCACAGGAGCAGATGCGTCATCATGACTTCCCGGAAAGAGAAGCTCGTCATTTCCGGATTCGGCTGCCGGTACAGGAGCTTATACAGCGGATGTTCTATGGCACGCTCCTTGGCGCTTCCGCTGTCCTTCGAGCGGTACAGATGCAGCGGAAGGCCAGCCACCGTCTCCGCGAGAAGCCGGACACAGGCATACACCGTTGCGATCTGCATGGCGCTCTTTTCATCCACCCGCTCGCCGGAATCCGCCCTACCGAACACAAAGGTCTGCCCGGAGTCACGAACGTTATCTTCTATATCAGGGAGCTCGGGTTTGTCCCTGGGGCTGATCCCCAGCCATTCTAAAAATCCCATGGTGTTTTTCCTCCATAACAAAAGGGACCTCCCTCTCGGGAAGCCCCTGCGCGATCTTTCACGATATGAGCATATCACATTCCACAAGTAGAATCTTATCCGTATTTGGACATCAGAAAACGTAAAGTCCTCTCTCGTCATAGACACTACCCTGCTGCTCATGCCGGATACAGCGGTCGAGCGCCATGATTGCCGCCACGATCCCGTCAATCTTCTCTGGAGACTTTGCCTTCGTGGGCTTGATATTCTCCGCTGCATCACGATCCACCACGACGTTTCCGCTCATCCATCTCATCACCGGGTTTCCGCCATGGATGATATTCCCTTCCATGAGGAGCTTTAAGAACTCCTTTGTGGGAGGAGACATATCTTTAAAGCCCTGGCCAAAGGGGACAACCGTGAATCCCATTCCCTCCAGGTTCTGCACCATCTGAACGGCACCCCACCGGTCGAAGGCAATCTCCATGATGTGGTACTGCTCACCGAGCTTTTCGATAAACTTCTCGATGAAAGCATAGTGGATCACGTTGCCTTCTGTGGCCATGATGTAACCCTGCTGGTGCCAGACATCATAGGGAACTGATGCCCTGCGGACCCTAAGTGGAATCGTGTCCTCAGGGATCCAAAAGAAGGGAAGCATAATGTATTTCTCCGTCTCATCTCTTGGCGGAAACATAAGTACAAAGGCTGTGATATCACCGGTGGATGACAAGTCGAGGCCGCCGTAACACTCACGGCCCTTCAGGGCTTCCATGTCGATCGGTATATTTCCGAGGTCGTAGATCTGTTCCGGTATAAAGCGAGTCAGGGACGACACCCACATATTGAGCCGCAGCTGCTTAAACACGTTCTCCTCTGCCGGATTCTCCTTGGCTTCGAGAAAGGCTTCTCTCACGCGCTCGATTTTAATCGTCTGGCCCAGAGACGGATTGGCCTTATACCAGTTCGCTTCGTCTGTCCAGTCGTCATCATCTGTCAGGCCATAGACCACCGGATAGAAGGTATGATCGATCCTCCTACCGGCAAGAATATCCAGCGCCTTAACGTGGAGCTCATAGCAGATACTCTCCTTGTCCGTCCCTGCTGTCGTGATAAGAAAGTACAGTGGCTGTTCACGAGCATCACCAGATCCCTTGGTCAAAACGTCGTACAGTTTCCGATTAGGCTGTGCATGAACCTCATCAAGCACGAGGCCGGAAACGTTCAGGCCATGCTTGGTACCGACTTCCGCTGACAGCACCTGATAGAAACCGGCGTTGCTGTAATTTACAATCCGCTTGGTAGCTGCAGCGATCTTTGATCTCTTGAGTAGAGCTGGCGATTTCTCAACCATTCGCTTAGCCACGTCAAAGACGATGGATGCCTGCTGCCGATCCGCCGCGGCTCCGTACACTTCCGCAGACGGCTCGTTGTCCGCATAAAGGAGATACAGAGCAACCGCAGCAGCCAGTTCGCTCTTGCCGTTTTTCTTCCCGATCTCGACGTATGCGGTACGGAACTGCCGGTTCCCGTCCTCATCCACGATCCCAAAAATGTCCCGGATGATCTGTTCCTGCCAGGGCAGGAGCCAGAACGGCTTTCCGTCCCATTTGCCCTTGGTGTGGCGCAGATTCTCGATGAATCGCACGGCCCGGTCGGCTTTCGCCTTGTCATAGTGTGACTCAGGCAGCATAAACAGCGACGGTTTGTAATCCAAAAGCTTTGGATAGTCCGCCGGTCTCTTTTCTCTTGGCATTAAGCATCACCTCCCAGAAGTGCTTCCATCTCATCCTCATTCCCGCTACCGGTCGAATCGGCTACGATCCTGGATCTGGATGCAGGCGTAAGACCGAACTGCTCCGCAAAGCGGTTCATAACCTTAAGGTATGTCTGGGCAATAGATACCTGCGGCACCTGCTGCCAGTAGCCGGACGGCGTCTTTACGATTGTTCCGTGCTGGCTGATAAACTCCTCCGCCTCTTTCCAGCGGGCATATGCCTGACAGTAACCGGCAAAAGCAGCCATATCCACCTCAGTAAGGATCCCCATGAGCTCCATCTTTTTAGCGAGCCTGCGCCATTCCTTCTTGGCTTCCGGCTCCAGCCACTTCGGGCAGGAAGGTGCCTTCTTCTCTGGCCTTGGCTCCTTGTCATTTATTTTCCGCTTGCCCGGATTCCCCTCCAGCAGCTTAAGCGCTGTGGGAGTGGGCTTTCTTCCCCTTGTCGCCATAGGCTTACCTCCTTTCCTTATGGCAATAAAAAAAGACCTCTCGGTCCTTCACTACGAGAAACAGCCCGCTAAGGGCTGCGCCTCCTGTTTTATGCTCTTTCTTTATTTCTGCTGCATCGCCCAGAGGATCGCGTGGCCGTCATCCTCGAATTCGACTTCGCTCGCTGCTCTCAGCCCGATGGCGCCTTCGCAGCTTATGTCATCGGTGAGGAACTCGTAGGTGGCGCCGAAGTAGCTGGGCTTTCCTTTTCCGTTGTAGTAGTGTCCTGCGACCAGGATCTTGTCTCCGAAAGTCAACACCTTGCTCCAGCGGCTTTCGAGGTCTTCCAGTGTGGTAGGGTTTGGGAGTCTGTAGGTTCTCATTGCTTTTTCGATCGTCATCTCTTTGTCCTCCTTATCTAACCTTGCCGGTTCTGACAACTCTGAGCCCCCTAACTTCTTCGAAGGTGGCGCCCTTCAGGCTGATCCCGAAGGCAAGCTCGATCTGGTCCTGGGCTTCAAATCTGTTGTTTGCTTTTGCGCTGTAGGCTTTTCCGTTCTTTTTGAAGGTGTAGGTTGTATGCATGTTCGTTTCCTCCGTTTGTGCTTTGTTTTCCCTTTCGGTATGTGTAGATTAACTCTAAGGCACATATATATCCACTCATTTCGGAGGTATAAACCTGACAAAGATCGCCCCAGGTAACTGTGTTATATTTACACGAGCAAAAGGCCCTTCTCTGGGCCTTCCGCTGTCTGGCCTGCGCTTATCTTGCGGCCAGAAGGCTGGTTGTGCGGTTCCGCGTATAGAGGAGGGCGTTGGCTTCGTAGCAGCGCTTCTCGATCGCTTCCGACTCGGCTTTCTGCTTGTCGGTTGCGTGCCAGTAGGCTCCTGGCTCATCCCCGAAAACCCTGTGCGGTGCACCCCAATCTACGTGGTAGGTGCTGTTGCATTTATAAAGGATTCCCTCCGCTTCGAAGGCTTTGATCTTCTTTTCGATCTGGCTTAGCTCCGCCTGGATCGCCATCCTTACGAATTCCTTTTTGCAGTTCTTCAAAAGAATCTCCATCGCGTATGCTGCCTGCTCCTCGCTGCCGGTCATTTCGATAAGTTCCTGTTTTGTCATTGTCTTGTCCTCCTTTTTTATGCTCTCTCAACATCTACCAGCCAGCCGGCTTCGGGGTGCTTCTCTCCGGTTGCCTTCTCTGTGATCTGCCTCTCTTCATCGATGTAGTGAAGGCCCTTGCCTACCTTGATCAGCTTCACCTCTTCGAATCCCGGAAGGTTTGTGCGGTAAACTTTCGCGTTTCTGCTCTCGCCGTCGTAGCTCTTGCCGTCCCATCCGTTAAAGGTAAAGCGGATGCTCTCGCGGGTCTTCGTGAAGTGTGCTTCGAATTCTTCTCTCGTGATCGTGGTGTTGTAGTTTCTAAGCTCCAGGCTGTTTCTCATTGCGTATGCGTTCATGGGGTTCCTCCTTTTTGGTGGCTGTGTTTTTTGTTAGTGTATTAATCACTCTAAAGCACATATTTATCCACTCATTTCGGAGGTATAAATCCGACAAAGATCGGCGGCAGAAACTGTGTATTTTATAACCGCTCGATCTGGCAGGTCATGCCGTCGACCTCGACGATCCGCCATTCTGCTCCGCGCCACCGGACCTCCAGGATCCGGATGCCAGTATAGGCGTTGCTCCTCTGCCGGTAGGAGAGGACGGTTCCATGTTTCTCCATCCAATCTGCGAGGTTCGACATTAGCCTTGCTTCCCTTTCCATCTTGTCTGCGATGTTCATTCCGGACCTCCTTTCACTGAAGGCGGAAAAGGTAGCCGTGAACTTTTTCCCTTTCGCCGGTGGTCCAGTCCCTGTTCAGACCGTAAAGCTCGACCAGGCCCTCGAGTTTGCAGCCGTTTTGCTTGAAGATCCAGGCGCTTTCAACTGCGCTGCTCCAGCCGGAGGAAAAGGTGAAGTGCTCGACTCCGTATTTTCTAAGGGTCTGCAGAACTCCCACCTCGTCGTGGATCGAAAAGTTCAGGTCGATGTACTCGTTTCCGCATTCCTTCATCTGCTTATAAAGCCGGTAGGTGAATCCGAAGTCGTTATCCTCTGTCCTTGCGATCTCGTCTTCCATCTCGTGGTAGGCATCTCTCGCCTCTTTCATCCCGGTATCGTTCCCTGCTGCCTTGGCTGCGTCAAATGCTGCTTTAAGCTCCTGCTCTCTTTCGTAAACCTGCTCTAATGTGTGCTTCATGGTGATCTCCTTTCTGGGTGGGTGTTTTCTTTTCGTAGTGTATTAATCACTCTAAAGCACATTTATATCCAGTTAATTCGGAGCATAATCTGCACAAGATTGGAGGAGATATATGCAGCAAATTTACAGGCCATATGCAGCAGCATTGAACGGTGTTCTTCTGGGAAGCGCCTGGTATCCGGCAGCTTTACAGATCTTCTCGACCTCTTCATCGGAGAGCACGCGCAGCACCCGAATGCTTCCAGCGATGATCCACTTGCCCAGCATCTGCGGGCTGGTCTTGTAGCGGTAGAAGCCCTGCTTCGGTACCCTTGTGAGCATCGCTCTCCGCTCATCGAACCGGCCATCCTTCCAGCCGTTCTGATTTGCCTCCTCCTGGTAGTCAAAGCAGTCGACATACACGCACTCGCACCAGACCTCGTCGTCATGCATGTACTTGATCTGCCCGTCCTCCTTGATCCCGATATGGATTGCCAGAGGAATATCAGACAAGTGCCAGCCAGGCCGGAAGGCGAGCGGGCCTATCTTGGACTTTACTTTTCCTTCCGGTGTCCTGGGCCCTTCTGTAGCATGGACCCATACACCGATCGGCACCGGCTCGTCTGAAAGGACATACAGAGGGAACAGTTCTCCCGGCCTGCTCTTTTTTACCTTGAATAGTTTGTATCCGATCATAATGTCGCCCACGAAAAAAGGAGCCCTTCGGCTCCCTTCTTCCTTCCTTTCTCAAAGGTGGTATTTCTGTCCGGTGATGATGTTCACCACTGTCTTTCCCTTTCCGAAGGCTGCTCTCATCTCGTCGAGCTCTTCCTCGGTGGCGGGCCTGGCGTTTTTCCGGTACTCCTCGAGGGCTTTTGCGGTTTCCTCTTCTCTTGCCTTCGTCGTTGCCTCTGCGTCGACCGCGTCGGTGATGTATGTGAGTTTCTCGAGCATGTCGCTCATCAGAACTCTGCCGATCCGGTTTCTGGCTACTCCGTTCTCGTCGATGGTGATGAGGCCCTGCTCCAGCTCCTCTCTGACTTTCTCCAGTTCCTTCTCTGCGCTCTTTTTCCAGTATGCTCCAAGGGCTCCGCTCAGTTCCTTTTCAAATCTCGTCATGGTCTTGTCCTCCTTCGTGGCTTCCGTGTTTTTTTGTTAGTGTATTAATCACTCTAAAGCACATTTATATCCACTCATTTCGGAGTGATAACCTGCACAAGGATTCCGGCGGATATTTGTCTACATTATTTCCCCGGTCATAATGAAGTGTGCGTACTCTTTCCGGTGGTCGATCAGGAAGAGGACCAGTTCGTAGTAACCGAGCCGGTTTGCAATCTGCTGGACTCTCGGAACATCAAACATGTTCGTCTCTCCGGTCTCCCTCACCGCCAGGATCTGCCGGCGGACCGTGTCAGTAAACTCTCCGACAAGGACCCGGCACTGATCTTCACCGTAGGCGATTCCCAGCATGCTCCCAGTATCCCATCTCACATGGATCGTCCCAATGTCATCAACACCGATCACCGTTCCCTTGGTCCCGACCGGCGGCGCCTGGGGATCCTCCATGCGGATCAGCTCCACTCTGGTTCCCTTCGGGTACTGTTCTCTCAATCTCTCGATCTGCTTCTTATCCATCCTTATCTCCTTTTACTCTGCTTTCGCTTTGTTTCTAAATGCAGCGGATCCGGAAAGGTTCTGCAAGAGGATCTTGCGGTCCTTCTTGTACTCGGCACCGATAAAGCCAAGCCTAAGGAGGAAGCATCGGAAGGCGTATTTCTCGTTTTCCACTTCCTTCGCGGTTGCCGTCACCCGCTTAGCCTCCTTGCTCATCCGGCAAAGGGCTGCGATGAAGTTTGTGTAGGCCATTGCGCTTTCCGGTTCTACCTCGGTGAACCAGGGGAATGCCACCCTGTCCTCTTTCATCTCGATCCGGATGTCGCTTATGCCGAGCGCCTTCTTGATCAGTTCTCCTTTGGCGTCCAGGAGCTTCATGAGGTTTCCGACGTTCACCTTATCAAAGGGAATCTCGACCGTAAGGCTGATCGCCTCCGGCTCGCTCTCTGTGGTGGGCTCCTCAGCCGGAGTCTCGAAGTTCTCGATGAGGCCTTCGTCTGCCAGGATCTTCAGCGGCTGCAGGTCTGCGCCTTCTTCGGTCGTTATGGTGCCGTCCTTCTCAAGTGTGTAGGAGCCAACTTCGTATGCGCATCTGGGTACTCTTGTGTAGCGAGCCTCTGTTCCGATGATCTCGGCCAGTCTTGCTGCGGCGGCTTTTCTGTTGTCAGTTGTAAGTTTGATGTTCATCATGATATTTTCCTCCGAGTTTGTGGCCCGAGGGCCTATTCCCTCCGGGTAGTGTATTAATCACTCTACCCGGGAGAATTAGCAACGCACACATCTGACAAATATGTGAATGAGAAATAGCAGTTATGCACAAGCCTCGTCATAGGTCAGCTTTTGGCCATCACGAAGCACGTAAATCTCTGCGGTGATTCCGTTATCCTGGCACCAGGCCATGTAGCGCTTTACGATTACATCCACGAATTTAGGATCGAGCTCAATGCCGCGGCAGATGCGATCTGTCTCGCAGCAGGCGATCAGGGTAGAGCCGCTGCCGAGGAAGGGATCGAGCACGATGCCGTTTGTCATAGTGGAGTTGCGCAGCGGATAGCTCATGAGCGCCACCGGCTTCATAGTCGGATGGTCCTTGGACGAGCGAGGCTTATCATATTCCCAGACTGTCACCTGCTTGCGGTCCGAATACCACTGGTGCCGGCCGCTCTGCTTCCACCCGAACAGGCAGGGCTCGTGGATCCACTGGTAAGGGCTGCGGCCCAGGACGAGCGCGTTCTTCTTCCAGATGCAGCAGCCGGACAGATAGAAGCCCGCGTCCTTAAACGCCTTCCTGAAGTTCAGTCCTTCCGTATCCGCGTGCCACACGTAGATGCTGCCGTCGTCGGCAAGATTCGCGTGCATGCAGCGGTAGGCAGACAGGAGGAAGTTATAGAAGTCCGCATCGGCCATGTTGTCGTTCATGATCTTGCCGGCGGTCTCCTCCACGTCCACGTTATAAGGCGGGTCCGTAAGAACCAGGTTTGCCTTCTGTCCGTCCATGAGGCGACTGTATACTTCCTCGCCGGTGGAGTCTCCGCAGATCACTCGGTGCGGACCAAGGCACCACAGATCACCCAGCTTCGAGAACACCGGGTTCTGCAGCTCCCCTTCCACATCGAAGTCATCTTCCTTCACGTCCTTCGAGTGCACCTTATTAAAGAGCGTCTCGATTTCCGGCGGATCAAAGCCGGTCTTCCCCAGGTCAAAGTCCGACTCCTGGATGTCTTTCAAAAGGTCCGCCAGAAGGTTCTCATCCCAAGCGCCGGTGATCTTGTTGAGCGCAATGTTGAGTGCCTTTTCGCGGGTCTTGTCGATATCCACCACTGCGCAAGGCACCTCGGTAAAGCCCAGGTCCATCGCCACAGTGAGTCTCTGGTGCCCGCCGATGATTGTCATGTCAGCATTCACGACCAGGGGATCCGCAAAGCCGAACTCCTCGATCGAAGCCTTGATCTTCTCGTACTCCTTGTCGCCAGGTTTCAGTTTCTTCCTGGGGTTATACTCAGCCGGTTTCAGAATGGTGACCGGCAGCACCTTTAGCTCTGCTGCTTTCACTTAGCCTTACCTCCATTTCTAATTTTTCGGCCTTATGCCGTTTCTCATAATTCCAAAAGTCGTACCGACATTTATCCGAGCAAAACTTCCTCGGCCTGCCGTTTTGATTCCTGCCTACTGGCGATCCGCACCACGGACAAAACTGCTTCGCGCAGGCGGCCAGAAAGCTGCTGATATCCTGATCTTCCATTCCTTGTCCTCCTGACACGAAACTCTCGCAGCCTGCTGTGGGCTGACACGAAACTCCATGAAAAAAGCAGTGGTGGAAATACATCCATCACTGCCTTCTGACAACGTTATTTGATTGTGCTCAATCCTTTGTTTATGGGCTTTTCCCGGAATCCACCGGGACCATTTCGCGGGCTCTAGATCCCCCCCCCTATGCAATTTCGCGATTTTTCGCGTTTGAGGGGGCGGCGGTCCCTGGGGGAAGGGCCTGTAGAGATCAGACCCCGGCCCCCCCGGTGGGTCCGATCAGTAGTGATAGGTTGGCGTCTGATCCTCACGTCTGGTCTTCTGGTCGTGGCAGCGCTTGCACAGCGCACGCCAGTTGCTGCGGTCCCAGAAGAGTTGCTCGTCTCCCCGGTGCGGGACCACATGATCCACCACGGTGGCCTTCACGTACTTGCCCTGCTTCATGCACTCCTCACACAGTTGGTGCGCCTGCAGGAACTGCTTACTGGCCTTACGCCATGCCGCGTTATAACCACGACCGGCAGCAGACCGCACCTCTTCTGGGTGCAGCGCCTTGTGCTCTTTACAGTATTTGGTCCCGGATGGTATCAGCGCCGGGCAGCCGGGATGCTTGCACGGGACCTTCGGTTTCATAGGCATCAGCGCACCAGACCCCATTCGGCAAACTTCTCGAAACCACCAAGGCCGTTAATGTACTGCCTTGCGGTCTCCACAATCTCGCTGTAGGAGGTTTTGCCGATATGATCGTCACCGATCGCACAGCAGGCTTCTACCGGCTCACCGGTTTCCTGCGCTTTGAGCCATGCCCAGATATTGACCGATACATCCGCCTTCGACAGGTCCTTCCCATGCAGTCCGCCACCTGTCACGCTGTCTGCCATGTCACTACCCAGCTTCCGGTTGGTAGCGCCGGTATCCACGTCAGGGCCACCGGTCCAATCGCCCAGCGGGTTGACTTCGGCACAGGGATAGGCAGCCTGCAGCTCCTCTGTCGGTGCATTGCTCTGGCAAAGGATCAGTCGATCGACATCCAGGATGTATTTCCCGTCACTGCCGTATTTCTCATAGATCTCCCTGGCGATCCAGGTGAGCTCTCGCTGCTCCTCCGTCACCGGCACTCCTTTGAAGATGCCGTTGTCGCCGCAGCGAAGACCATGCGACTGGTTCCTTGCCAGGTGGGCGTCTTGCGCCACCTCCACGTAGTCGACGGCCACCTTTCCGGCGATCCGCTCTACTGCCGCCTCGATCTCATAAAGAGGCAGAGAGATATCCGTCTCCACGATGATGTGGCAGATGCCGTGTCCCAGAAGGACCTCCACCGCGATGCGAGGATCCTTCACCTGTGCGTAGGCCAGATCCACGATGGCTCCGGCAATGCGATCGCACAGTTTATCCGGATGCGAAGGATTGACTTTTTCAAACATAATCTTCCGTCCTTTCATAACAAAAGCCCCGGAAGGCAGTGCCCTCCGAGGCCGGTTTTTCATGCTATTAGCATATCAGAAATCACAATGGGGAGTTTATACGGTTTTGGACACGAAATTCAGAAGTAAAAAATGTCCTCAAACTTTTTTTCTAAGGCGATACATAACACAAGTGCCAGCTTAGCCGTGGGATTGAACTGCCCAGTTTCAATAGAACTTATTGTGTTCCGAGATACACCTACCAACTCTGCAAGCTGCGCCTGTGACATTTTTTTCTCAGCTCGTATTTCCTTCAGTCTGTTCTTCAGAATCAGCTTATCATCCATGAAGTCACCTCACAGTTTGAATTACATACATCACGAGAAATGCCAGTGCTAATGCAAGCTGCATGAGACCGAAAACCAATTCATGCTTTTTCTTTAATTTCGTGTATTTCACCAAGAGCATGGTTCCTGTCATTGAAAGATATACCGCCCATGTACTCATGTTTACCTGCCCGACAAACAGAGCCTCGAAAATAATGATAAGGGCACATACAATGCCTCCTACAGCGCAGGCTCTTTGACCCGCTTTCGCAAGAGCATCCCTCTCCATCTCATCTTGGTTTTTGTTTTCCTGACGACTCTTTTCCAGAATTTCTTCTCTATTCATGAAAGCACCTCCATTCATTTTGCCAAGTACGCTTGGCATGGTTTCATTATATCATGCCAAGTGTACTTGTCAATATGTTTTGCAAAGAAAACTTTGCAAATTACGACTTTCCGAAAAGCAGTACGGTCAGCCGGTCCAGTGCGCGGTTTTTCCGCTTATAGGCAGTGGGCTGCTCCACATGCAGATATTCCGCGATGTAATAAGCCGCGCTGCTACCGTATGTATTGCCGTCACCGTAAAAGGTCTCAAGGCAGTACCGCTCATCATCGGTGAGCTGCTCCCATGCCGGTTTAAACCAGTCCATATACTCGACTGCCTGCCGGTAGCGCTCCCGAAGAAGGTCGATCTCCACAATTCCGTTTAAGAGGCGCTCTTCTCCGGCATTCGGATTGTGGGCATGGGGCATACCGTCCCACTTGGGACTGCCGACGCTGGTCATCTTCTCATAGGTCCGTTTGATCTCATCATCGGTGCTGTTGATGATGAACTGCATGGCGTCGTAGTCCTTGATTGCTGCGATCGTGGCAGATCGCTTATCCAGATACTTCCACATAATGCTCATGGCTTTTACCTCCGAAAAAAGTAAGGATGTTTCTCGGATTGCCATTAGATTGACTCAGATTGTCAGGTGGGCCTTCACCGCAGAAATCAGATTCTGCTGGGTCGTGTCCTTGTGCTTTAAGGCATCCAGAACATCGCCGTCCACCGTATCCCGCGTCAGGATATGATGGATCGTCACCACCTCTTTTTGCCCTTGCCGCCAGAGGCGGGCATTGGTCTGTTGATACATCTCCAGTGACCACACCAGCGAAAACCAGATCAGGATGTGACCGCCTTTCTGAATATTGACGCCATGACCCACGCTGCCGGGAGAAATCAGACCGACCTGGATCTTACCGGCATTCCAATCCGCAATCTCCTGATCGCTTTTGATATCCCTGGGCTCATACCCCTGCTCCTTCAGGTGCTCCCGGATACGGTCATGATCGTGCTGGTACCAGTAAGCCACCAATACGTTCTGACCGTTTGCCTGCTCGATGAGCTCGGATAATTCCTGCAGCTTCTGGTCGTGGATCACCTTCACCTGCCGCTCCTCGTTGTAGAGGGCACCGTTCGCCATCTGCAGGAGCTTGCCGGACAGGACCGCTGCATTGGCGGCATCGATGGTCTCACCGTCCAGTTCCACCAGTAGTTCCTTCTTCATGGCATCGTACAGTTCTCGTTCGGAAGGCTCCAGGTCCACGTAGTGATTAACCATCACGCACTCTGGCATGTCGAGGTAGTCCAGGGCCTTCATCGAAACACTGATGTCGGAGATCCGGGAGTAGATCGCATCCTCCGCACCTGGCAGCGGCACGTAGTTGTAAACCACACCGGTATACGGATTCATGCCCGCTGCCTTAAAGTAAGCCTCCCGGTACCTGCCGATAAAACGTCCCAGCCTCTGACCATTATCAATGAGGTAGGTCTCAGCCCACAGGTCTAAGAGTCCGTTGCTGGCAGGTGTACCTGTGAGGCCCACCATGCGTCTAATCTGTGGACGGACCTTCCGCAGGGCTTTCCACCGCTGGCTCTGGTGATTCTTGAAGGACGAAAGCTCGTCGATCACCACCATGTCAAAGGGCCAGGGAATGTGACGCTTCTCCAGAAAGTCCACCAGCCATTTCACGTTTTCCCGGTTGACGACGTAAATATCTGCCGGTGCCTTCAGGGCTGCTTCTCGCTGCTTGGCGCTGCCCACCACCACGGACATCTTTAGGAAGTGGGCATGCTCCCAGGTGTCACGCTCCTCGGGCCAGACTGTTTTGGCAACACGTAAGGGTGCGATCACCAGCACCTTGCTCACGTCGAAGCTGTCAAACATCAGGTCTAAGATGGCGGTCAGACTGATGCAGCTTTTTCCCAAACCCATCTCGAGGATCAGCATCGCCTCCGGATGCGTTTTCAAAAAGTCCACGCAGTAATTCTGATATTCATGCAAGTCAGTTCTTTCCATGTTTTTCATCCATTTCTCTCATAATCCGATTCAGGAGAGCCGGACCATCCAGATCCGTCAAGGCTTCAAAATACTGTGAACAGAAGAACTTGGTGATCTCCCGGACTGTATCCTGTGCCAGTCTGTCATTCGGATGGTTTTTCAGCCTCCTGTACGCTGGCTTAAAATCCTTCACCGCCTGCAGGATGATGGCATTCGCCAGCGCTTCATAATTTGCTTCATACATTCACTTCTCTCCAGGTGATGGTTCCGATCCGGCCTGCTGCCGTAGACAGCTGCTTCCGGTCGATCTCCTTTTCCCGGATCAGGCAGGCAATTTTCTCCGACTCGGCGCGTAAAGAGTTCATCACTTCCCGGTGGTGTGCCCGGACACCTTCGACCTCTTTCTCCAGGTCCGAGACGTAATCACCCAGGTCATCGTCTTCAGTCAGATACTCCTCCAGCCACCTGCGGGCCTCATATCCGAGATGAGAGTCGATCAGTTCCATCATGTCTCTGATATCAAAGACGGTGTGTACGCTCCCGTCCGAAAGCTGTAAAACCTCAGCCACTTTCCCGCACCTCCTTCAGGATGCCTGGTATCTGTTCCGGGTCATCCAGAACAGAAACCTGAAAACCAAGCTCCCGCAGCTGCTCGTGTCGCCGCTCCTGAATGGCCCTCGGCTTCTGGCCAGGAGCCTTCACCTCGACGAAACCGATGTGGGCCTTGGGCAGCAGCACCATACGATCCGGCATTCCGTCCGTACCGGGAGATACCAGCTTGGGGCACATGCCGCCCTCTGCCTTCACGGCCTTCACGAGCTTTTGCTCAATCTGCTTTTCTCGCATTGCGGTACCTCCGGCGCTTCTCACGCTCGATCTGTTCGTACTGCTCCCAGCAGGATTCAAAGACCGGCACCATGCCTGCATAGACAGGGCTTCTGACAATGTGATCTCGGATCAACCTGTGCCAGCCGTCATACTTCAGTGGCCCGTTCCTGGGAAAGCGTTCACGGTCGGTTGCCATCACACCTGCGAGCTTGCCCGCGCCGGTTTCCATCCCACGGTGGGTTTTCATCATATAGCTGTAAAAAGTCATAGCTTTTCGTCTCCTTCCATCACGATCTATTTGAGGGTGCAGGTCGGTGCACCTCTCGTATAAGGGTTCTATAGCATTATTTATTTCTAAATTTTTATTCCTATAGGACCTCCTGTAGGAGAGGTTCACCGACCTGCACCTCTATCAGAAAACTCAGTAAAATCAAGGGTTTCTGGAACTGTGCGGTTGCAGGTTGATGCAGGTCGATTGGCTCTGGTGCAGGTTGGTGCAAGACCGCTGCACCATTCTGGCAGGCAGAAAATCTTCCATTTTCCGGCACGGTGTATGAAAGCAAGCTCCACCGACCTGCACCAAGGTGCACCCATCAGCCAGCAAATTCTGACTTGATGCGCAGCCCCAGAACGACCATTCCTGTCTTGGTCTTCTTCCGCTCGAAGTCCCTCTGGGCCAGTGCTCCATAAAAATCTGAAGTGCCTCTGGCGTATTCGCCCATACGAAGGCAGTAAGCCCGATACTCCTGATACAGCTCACCGGACTTTTCCCGGTACGTTGGATCGATCTCGCAGCACTCCTCCAGGAAATCACTCATCCAGTCGTTCTGCCCGCGATAGGTGTCGATGGCATCCTGAACTACCTTCGGATTCTTCAGATGGAAGTCCTTAGCGATGATCCGTTTGGCACCCTCGATAATCCAGGACAGCACTGCCGGGCCTGCGTTCTCAAAAAGATAATCCGCGTAGTTCTTCACATCGCTCCCGCCTTCAAAGACCGCGTTGAATGGGATCACGATCAGCCTTCGCCAGGTGCCCTCATCCGTTGCACCCACCTTCGGCAGGTGGTTGGTATACAGGACCAAGGTGTGTGATGGGGTGAAGGAGGCAGGCTTGCAGAACTTCTTCTCGCCATAGATGTCGTCGGTGGAAGTAAGCTGCTTGACCACAGAGGTGTTGAGCCTCATGCCCTCTTCCAGCTCCTTGGCCAGAGCCAGGCGCACACCCTTGAGCTCCGCCATCTCCGGTTTCACGTTTCTGCGGCAGCCGACCGTCAGAGTGTCCGCTGACACGTTCCCGGCATAGCCGCCCAGGACCCTGGCGATGGTGTTCCAGAAAGTCGACTTGCCGTTGCGGCCTTCGCCATACGCGATGATCATTGCCTCCATATACACCTTGCCGATGGCGGCCAGACCTACGACCTCCTGCACGTAGTCGATCAGTTCCAGGTCTCCGAGGAAGGTCTTATAGAGCGCATCCAGCCAGAGCGCCTTACCCTTATCGCCGGGTTCCACCGCCGTGACCTTCGTGCAGTAATCCTTCCAGTTGTGTTCCTGCATACCCTCAAGCCCATCAACCAGACGGTACGATGCGGACGGGGTATTGAGGAGCAGCGGGTCCGCGTTCAGCTCTTCCAGTTCCACTCCGACCATCGGCTTTGATGCCTCCATGGCCGAGCGGATGTATTTGATATTCCGCCTGCCCATCACGAATTTGTAATAGGTCAACGCGGCCAGGTATTCTTCCAGGAGCTTCAAGAGGTCATCGGACAGGCCGTTTAAGGCTCTCTTGCCTCCAGCCAGCGCAGCCTCGTCGCCACCGGCATTTAAGAATGCCTGCTTGGTGGTGAACATGAGCAGTTCCGCATCGGCCAGCTGCTGATCCAGAAACTCCATCGTTGCACCCAGGGCCGCTTCCTTCGATTCGATCCAGTAAGTCCCGTTGAAACGGAAGAAGTCCGTCGCCGGGTTGAAACAGATCTCGTCTCCGTACTCTTTGGAGAGGACCTTCGCCTGCCCGATGTCGGAATAGTCCTCCGGCCTTAAGCACCCGGCAGGACCGGCCAGCTTTGCAATATTGAACTGCTCCGGAGGCACGTACCCGTCCTGTGCCGTGACGACCTTCTCGAACTTCCTGGCGCTGCGCCAGATCTTCACAAGCTCCTCTTCCGGCAGAGGCGGCTCACACTTGGCGGCCTCATCCAGGAAAATCTTGTGGGATGCGTCATTCCAGCCATAGCGCTTGACCACCCGACCGGCGAAACGAGACAGGGTCGCGTTCCGGCTTCCTTCCTTAATGACATGGCTGCCGTAGCTGCCCTGGTCCATCCCGGTATCGAAATCTTCCTCTTCCAGCAGCTCGTTCAGCGTCTTGGTGCCGGGCAGGTACTCGACCTGGGGATTGTCCGTGCCATAGAAAAACCGAGCTGCGTCCAGCGCCTTGGGATCAACATACGGAAAGATCGCTGCCACCTGCTTTTTCATGTTGCTGTAGGCACCCGCATCCGTGGTCGGCTCGATCTCCAGAAACGCATGGAACTTCGGTCTTGCAGGCTTTCCGTTTTTCTCTTTCAGGTGGTGGCGGCTGTAATGGATGCCGATCGTCACCTCCGGGAAGGTGTTCTGCAGATCCTCCGGTGTGATCCAATCGTCCGGATTCTCCGAGTGGTCATTGTCAAACTCCACCGCGAGGCAGTTGCTGGTGATGAAGTTGGCATTGCTGCGGTAGCTGTTTTTATATTCCGCGCAGACATAGTCCCTGGAGACCGCCTGCGCCAGTGACGCTGCATCGGTGACGTCGGCCTTGTGCGGATACAGGCAGTTGCCCTCACGACCGATGCAGTCAGCGTAATAAATATTGAACATTTCTTATCCTCCAAGCACATGCAGGCAGACCGGAACCACCCCGGCCTGCCTTATTTTTTTTCAGTCGTCCACTTCGCATCGCTGATCGTTGATCGCTTCATGGGCAAACTCCAGCGCCTTCATGATGGCGTTCAGACCGTCGTCGCCACAGCAGGCGATGGTGATACCGGCGATGTTTCCTTCGTCATCCTTGATCGGACCAAAGAAAAAATCCCCGGACAGGCACAGGAGACTCAGGTAGGTACGCCCACCGGCATTCCGGCAGCATCCACCTTTGTATCCGGTTGTCCCGGCTACCACTCCCAGCTCTGTATTTCCGCAGGTGACCTCACGCTCAAAGGTCTCCACATATTCGCCATTGACCTTCTGCAGGCCCTCTTCAATTGCATACATTGATCTCTTCCTCCTTTACATGTCGGATTGGTATTCCGATGTCAGCCGCGTAAGCCATCTCACGCCGCATACCTTCACTGATCACATCCCCGCAGACCCAGAGCTCCCTGCAGACATCCATAAGGCGCAGGTCCAGGCTGATCGCCAGCTCCCGCTCCGTCTCTTCCGATAAGAAAAGCGGCAGATAGAGGTGTGGCGTAATCGGGACGCAGCCCTCGTCGACCGCAAACCGGCTGTACCGGCAGGCTCGATCGAGGTTTCCGCTTATGTCGCCTGAGTACGGGGAACAGATGTAAATGATGGGTGAATCCTTGTTTTTTACTTCCATGGGAAAGCGCTCCTTTCATCGTTCTGCTATCCCATGCCTGCAAAAGCCCCATTTTTATAACCGGAAGCGTTTTTTTTCTGATCGCTTCCTTTTTATATGGAAAAAGCCGCTCCCGGAAATTTCTCCGAGGGCGGCTATAAAAACGATCGATTTGCAGGCATGGGAGTATGACCGGCAAGCAGCGGTCACCGCTTCCGAAAAAAACTGAAGCGCCGTTATAAAAAATCGCTGTTTGCAGGCATGGGATGTTGAGAACAAAAGAAAGGAGGAAATCTCTCATGACAAAGAAAGACAAACAGGTTCTCATCGAGGGGCTGAAGAAGCTGTCAGCGGATGTGGCGGATATCGCCGCGCTGCTGGAAGGGACTGAGGCTCCGGCAAAGACGCAGGACGCTCCTGCGAAGGACCCGGCTCCGATGCCTGAGAAGGAAGCACCCGCCAAGGTGTACACCTACGAAGAGACACGGGCCATCCTCGCAGAGAAGTCCAGGACTGGTTTCAGAGCGGAGGTCAAAGCGATTCTCACCGCGCACGGTGTGAAGCAGCTTTCCGAAGTGAAGGACCCGGAGGAACTGGCCGCCATTGTCGCGGAAGCGGAGGATATAGGGAATGGCTAAGCATGCATACCTTGCCGCCTCCGCCAGTGAACGGTGGCTCAAGTGTCCACCCTCCGCAAAGCTGTGTGCGCAGGAGGAGGATCGAGGATCACCCTACGCCCAGCAAGGCACCGACGCTCACGAGTTGGCTGCCTACCTTGCCGAGAAGGCGCTGGGCAGGAAAAGCCGTGATCCGACCGAGGACCTGACCTGGTACGATGCGGAGATGCAGGAAGCCGCTGAGGGCTATGCCGCCTTCGTAATGGAACAGGTCGCAGAAGCCAAGAGCCTGTGTGCTGACCCGCTGGTCTGCATCGAGCAGACACTGGACTTCTCCAAATGGGTCGAGCACGGTTTCGGCACCGGCGACTGCGTGATCGTTGCGGACGACCTGCTGCACATAGTGGATCTGAAATACGGCCTCGGTATCCTGGTCTCCGCTTCCGGCGAGGACGGAACCGGCAACAGCCAGCTCAAGTGCTACGCGCTGGGTGCGCTGGACACCTTCGGAGACTTGTACGACATCCGCCGCATCAAGCTCTCCATCTACCAGCCGCGCAGAGAGAACGTGGACACATTTGAACTGAGCAGGGAGGACCTGCTGAAGTGGGCTGATGAAGTGCTGGCCCCGATCGCAAAGCTGGCCTATGACGGTCTTGGCGATTTCGCTGCTGGTGATCACTGCCAGTTCTGCAAGGTCAAAGCCAGCTGCCGGAAACGCGCTGAGTACAGTATGGAACTGGCTAAGTATGACTTCGCTGAGGCTCCGACCCTCAGTGAGGAAGAGATCGCAGCGATCCTGCCGCAGATCGATAGCCTGGTTTCCTGGGCCGAGGACATCAAGTCCTACGCGCTGGAGCAGGCCCTGTCCGGAGTCCGGTACCCCGGCTTCAAACTGGTCGAAGGCAGAAGCAACCGCAAGTACACCGATGAGGTGGCAGTCGCCACGGTCGTATCGAATGCCGGATACGATCCGTATGAAAAGAAGCTGCTGGGCATCACCGCGATGACCCGTCAGCTGGGCAAGAAGAAGTTTGATGAGCTCCTGTCCGGACTCATCGTCAAACCACAAGGTAAACCGGTGTTGGCTCCCGCCACAGACAAGCGCCCGGAGTTCAACACAGCACAAAATGATTTCATGGAGGAATAAGAAATGAGTACAGTTAAGAATCCTACGAAGGTTATCACCGGCAAGCACACCGTTATGTCCTATCTCAATGTCAACGAGCCTAAGACCCCGCTGGGTGGCGGCACCCCGAAGTACAGCGTTTCGCTGATTATCCCGAAGAGCGACACCGTGACCATCGCCAAGATCCGCGCTGCGATCCAGGCGGCTTATGACGAAGGCCAGAGCAAGCTCAAAGGCAGCAGCAAGTTCGTACCGGCGCTGGAGGATATCAAGACTCCGCTGCGTGATGGCGACAAGGAGCGCAAGGGCGACGAAGCCTATGCAGGCAGCTACTTCGTGAACGCCAACAGCACCACAAAGCCGGGTGTGGTCGATGCCGACCGCAATCCGATCCTGGACAGCTCCGAGCTGTATTCCGGCATCATCGGCAGGGCCAGCATCAACTTTTACGCTTTCAATAGCAACGGCAATCGCGGCATCGCCTGCGGCCTGAACAACATCCAGAAGCTCTCGGATGGTACCCCGCTGGGTGGCCACAGCCGTGCTGAGGACGACTTCGCAGACCTGGACGATGACGATGAGGACTTCCTGTCCTGATGACAACAACCTGGGCGGCAGGCTCCCTGCCTGCTGCCCTCTTTACGAGGTGAATGACAATGACCGTAGAGATGATCAATGAGTTTATGGATTCGGTGGTCCGAGGTACCCTGACCGGCATCTGCTTTGCCTTCTGGCTTCTGTGCATGGCCGGGATCTGGAAGTGGTTCATCGGTGTGATGAAAAGAGCTCTGTTCTACCTTTTTCCCGGCCTGCAGACCTGGGCGGAGGACAGAAGAAAGATGAGGAAGAAAGACAATGGAAACGACAATGACGCTGAGCCATCTGGCGGATCTGATTATCGTGATCAGCTTCTGTAGCATGTGCGGTGCCGGTCTCGGTTATATGGTAGCTGAACTGGTGAGCATCGCCTTTGATGGCATCAAGAAGAAACTGATCGAGCGCAAGGAGCGCAAAGCAAAAGCGCTGGAGGAATCCAGTACTGAAACAACTGAATAATAGAACTGTGGCGGCAGGGCTCCAAACCCTGCCGCTTTGTGAAAGGACTACTATGGAGATTAAAAATCTGTCTTTAGACCTTGAGACGAAATCAAGTGTCGACATCGGAAAATCCGGTGCCTATAAATACGCGGAGTCACCGGACTTTGCCATTTTGCTGTTCGGTGTGTCCATCAACCACGGCCCCATCACTGTGTACGATCTCGCCTGCGGGGATACTGTTCCGGAAGAGATCATAGCTGCCCTGTCCGATGACCGGGTGACGAAGTGGGCCTACAATGCCAGCTTCGAGCGGGTCTGCCTGTCGGTCTGGCTGCGCAGGAATTACCCGCAGCACTTCCGCTCCTACAGCATTCCCGGCGATCCGGTCCAGAACTATCTTGATCCGGCATCATGGAAATGCACCCTGGTCTGGGCTGCCTACAACGGCCTGCCCCTGGGTCTGGAAAAGGTCGGTGCGGTCCTCGGCTTTGAGGAGCAGAAACTGAAGGAAGGCAAGGACCTGATCAAATACTTCTGCTGCCCCTGCAAGCCTACGAAAAGCAACGGTGGCCGGACCTGGAACCTGCCACACCACGCGCCGGAGAAATGGGAACTGTTCAAAAAATACAATGAGCGCGACGTGCAGGTGGAAATGCAGATCCAGGAGCGCCTGAAGAACTACCCGGTGCCGGATTTCGTCTGGGACGAGTATCACCTGGACCAGCAGATCAACGATCGCGGTATCATGATCGACCAGGGAATGGTCCAGGAGGCCCTCCGGATCGACGAGCTTTCCAAAACAGACCTGACCGCCCGGATGCAGAAAAAGACCGGGCTGGACAATCCCAACTCGGTCATACAGATGAAAGACTATCTGGCAGAGAACGGCATGGAGGTAGAAAGCCTCGGGAAGAAGGATGTCGCTGCCATGATCAAAACCGCGCCGGAGGATCTGGCCGAGGTGCTCTCGCTCCGGCTGCAGCTGGCTAAGAGCTCCGTCCGAAAGTATCAGGCCATGCAAAACGCGGTCTGCGCAGATGGCCGCTGCCACGGCATGTTTCAGTTTTACGGTGCCAACCGAAGTGGCCGATGGGCTGGACACTTGATCCAGTTGCAAAACCTGCCTCAAAATCACATGGATGATCTGGAACAGGCCCGGGATCTCGTGAAGGCCGGTGACTACGAAATGTTGGATATGCTGTACGACTCTGTGCCCGGTGTGTTATCGGAGCTGATCCGGACCGCCTTCATACCGAGGCCGGGATGCAAATTCATTGTCAGTGACTTTAGCGCCATCGAAGCACGGGTCCTGAGTCATCTCGCCGGTGAGACCTGGCGGGCTGAGGTCTTCCACAAGGGCCGTGACATCTACTGCGAAAGCGCCAGCAGGATGTTTGGTGTTCCGGTCGAGAAGCACGGCCAGAACAGCCACCTCCGGCAAAAAGGCAAAATCGCTGAGCTGGCCCTCGGCTATGGCGGCAGCGTCGGTGCACTCAAGGCAATGGGCGCTCTCGACATGGGCCTGACCGAAGACGAGCTGCAGCCGCTGGTAGATATGTGGCGCAGCAGTAACCCGCATATCACACAGTACTGGTGGGCTGTCGATGCCGCTGTGAAGAATGCGATCCAGATGCGGACCCAGACCCAGGTTGGCGACATCACCTTCCTGATGAAAAACGGAATGCTCTTCATCACCCTGCCATCCGGACGCAGGCTTGCCTATGTGAAGCCCCGGATCGGTGAGAACCGTTTCGGAGGTGAGTCCGTCACCTACATGGGCATCGACGCCCAGAAGAAATGGAGCCGGATCGAAAGTTACGGTCCGAAGTTCGTCGAGAACATCGTCCAGGCAGTCAGCCGGGACATCCTGGCTCATGCCATGAAAACTTTAAGCTACTGCCAGATCGTCGGGCATGTTCATGACGAGCTCATCATCGAATGCAGCCCAGAGGTATCGCTGGATGCAATCTGTGAGCAGATGGGGAGGACCCCGCCGTGGATACCCGGCATCGAGCTCAGGGCCGATGGGTATGAATGCGGATTTTATCAGAAGCAATAAAAACTAACGGGCAGCGCCTACATGGGTGGTAAGCGCTGCCCGAAGTAATTATGACTTGTTTGCAACTGCCAATGCAGCCATCTCATCAATCAATTCCTTGTTGTCACTATAATCCTTTAGCTTATTCAATCTGACTCTAATCTCTGCGCTGCGCGTAAAATAATCATAAGTGAGCCCTGCTGCGTCGAGTTTCGGTCCGAATTCTTCTTCGTCCTTAATACGATAGAAGTGCATATATACATAGCTTTTTCGTGGCCTGAAAAGAACTGGGTTTGTCGCAATTCCATTTTTCGTCAAACCAATATAAAACTTGTTGTATTTCATCTCGAATTCTTTGAGCGGCTCGCACTGTTCAAAGACACCGTCAACGACTTTCAACTGTTCTTTAGTGGATCTTGCCTCCCAATACTTGCGATCCGTTGCTTCATACTCTTCTTCCTCTTCATCTGCAGATGTGATTTGGTCGAGCACTTTGGTAAAAACCAGAGCCAATTCGCCATCGCTCATCTTATAGGCCGCAAGTTGGAGAGCCACGATAGGAATATTCCCGTTAAAAAGCTGGATCACATTCATGAAGCGTCCAGTGATCTCTTCTGCGACAATAACCGCAACATGATCATACTTTTTATAGCGTTTCCGCTCTGTATCCCAGTATTCAATCGTGCGAATAATGTGGGACGGGTCTGTTTCACCCAGCTGTATTTCAATTTCATAACGGGTATTATTATCGTCCGCCATTAATATATCAAGACGGCCTCCCGCTGGTTGTGTTTTTTCCTTTGTTAGCGCAGTCAGATCTCCTAATCCGAGACATGATGGATTCTCAAAAATATAATCCTGTATCATTTTCTCGTTGACATCCTTTGAACCCTTCAACGAGATTCTTTCCATTGACACCAACTTTGGCATGGGTTTAACTCCTTTGACTGTATTCGCATCTTCCTGAAACAACATTTTAGAATATAACCGGCACTGTGGATTGTATCTCCGGTGTCCCGTTTACTAATTTTATCGATAACCCTTTACAAAGCATGCCTGCATTTATACATTTTTGAAATGCAGTATGGAATTCTGCATATTCTTCTCCTATGTGTATTTCTCTGATCTGCGGATTGAGCGAAACCAAGAGATAACAGACCTTCACTCCTTTTTCAATCAGAGAGTGAAGCTGATTAAGTTGTCGCGTCCCGCGCTGTGGTAACACATTCGGAAATCTTGCTTTGTTTCCAAAAGAAATGATACTTTTGATTTCTATTACCGTATTTGTTTCAGGAAGAAACAAATCACATTTATATCCGTCAATCGTTTTTTCACGTTGAATGCATGCACGTTTTCCTAAAAAAGAAAACCGTCTGTTATGCAAACACGCTTCAACTATTCTATTTGGTTCGGTCTGATCGATCAGAATGAATTGTCTTCCTTTCCTCACTGCGTAGAGCGCATAACGAGTCCGAGCACGCTCTGATTTATTTGGCCGCAATACAACTTCACAGCCTTTAATATCAATTAGCTTCTCCAACCGACAAGAGGAAGGCATATAACACTCTATTTCCTCTGAATCCACAGCGACTCGACATATAAACCGATTCTTATTTTCAGCAATGAAAATACCGTGGATTAGATGTTTCTCCACCATAGACATCTTTCATCCTTGCCATTATTCACACAAAGAATAAATCGCCGGGATACCTTGTGTTTCGATAATCTCTCCAATTTTCTCCAAGCCAAACACGGCAAGTGCTCTAACATAGATGAACGGCGTTTCTACTCCAGGATACAACGCCCGAATTGACTGAATTAACGTACTGTCATTATCAAATGAGCCAACGTTGTAATTAGTCCCCAAATTATCACTGACTACATATGATGCAGGATCAAATTCGTCATAATAGTTTTTTACTGCATATGCAAGAGCAAATTTGGCCGCTGCGACTGCAGAATCGAACTTACCGGTATTCTTCAGTTGCTCCGCAACTTCTTCCGCCCTTTTTGAGAGGCGGAGATTTGTAATATCATTCATGCTGACACCTCCAATTACTGAGCCGTGATTTCCGTGTGGAACGATGAGATCTTATCAAGCTTATACTCTTGTTTCAGATCGCTTCCAAGCGTCAAACGAGCAGTTTGTGCGTCTATTTCACCTGAATATGCCAACAATACTACTTGCTCAGCCATTTTAGGGAGAGCTTTTATTACATTCTCCTTATGGGTTTTACTAAGACGACCAAAAGGAGAGTCCATTATTACAGGACCGTTCATTGGTGCATTCTTATGGAGCGCACCAATTAAGGACAACGCAACAATATGCTCATAGCCTGCAGATCTTTGCGGAACAATACGACCAGATCTATGAACAATATCCAGGCCATAGTTATCATTGATCTTTAAAGAAGTGTAGTCCGGATCACTGCAGATCAGCAGAAACAACTCTGTTGCATCGCGTTCCACATCCTGCTTTAACTTATCCCTATAAGCTGCGATTCCCTCTTCAAATATGGCGTGGATGTCTTCGCACAACTCTGCCTTTTTGATTGCCAACTGCAGATCGGTATCTGTGGTAGCGGTTCTGCGAATCTTATCATTAAGAGTCGCTATCGCAGCTTCAGAAGCCTTGATTTTATCCTTTGTCTTAGCAATACCATCCTTTGTATTGTCAATTTTTTGCAGGCAATCGGCTAACCCGTTTGTTACCTCTCTATCCCTTTGAGTCAAGTCTTCTATCTGACCGTATCGGGAAAGCTCATTCCGAATCTCCTTCAGACGCTGTTTCGCCTGATCAATTTCGACTGTAAGTGTATTGGCCTGTTCTTCAAGAACGCGGATAACCTCTGCATTACTGGAAACAAGCATAGATGACAATGATGTCTGCCGTGTCCGCAGTTCTCTGATTCTGGCAACTTCCTCATCGGTCAAGCCAATGAATTCAGATTCCCAGTCGCTAATTCTGGAACGGATCGATGCTTTATGATCATCATCAACCTTCTGGCCGCAGCAATCGCATTCTCCAAGATCAACTGCTCGTTTCATGTACTCCAACAACCGTGCTACAGAATCCTGTGAGGCTTTTTTCTGCTCGAGTTCTTGAAGTTCATGATTTACTTGCTGGAGTATCTTTTCTGCCTGCTTTGACAGAAGACCTCTCCATGCATCTTTAGTTTGGACAATTATAGCTTGAAGGGCGGCATCCCTTTTTGCTTCTTTCTCTGCAATATCACCTTCAACGAAATGCATTTCACTGATCAGTGACTTTACGTGTTCGTTCTGCTTTCCTTCATTTTCAAACTTAACCTTTTGATCCAAGTAGCCATCGAGCTCTGCCTGAAGCCGGTCCAGTTCAGCTTTCTGCTCCTGCATTGTTGCAGTTTCGGCTTCTATTTTTGCAGCCAAGCGTTCGGTGGTGGTGTTCGACTGTGCCACACGATTCTGATCCTTCCGCTGCTCCGTCAGTGCTACTTCAGTATCAATGGTACCGTTTGTAAGAATCGGAACGCCAAGAATCGTTTCAATAGCCTTCTTTATAGTTTCGCCAATATTCGTCCCTTCTGTAAGCAGTTCTTCATACTCTTGCAGCAACTCACCATCAAAAAGGAAGAAGCGGGAAACATCCTCGGGCATAATCATTTTGAGAACATGGTCTCTTGCTGCCCCGGAAAGAATCGATCCATTTACATTAAGAAACGTATCCTGTACATAATCATCATTTCTTTGCGGGACGGTGACACCTTCTCGAAGTGTATACTGCCGAGTCAGTTCATAGTGATCTCCATCGTTATCCATATGAAGAACAACTTTGATACCATAGTTTCCCTCTTCAATTCCATCCAGGTTGACCATCTTGGGAATATCAATATTAGCCCCGTGCCTATTAAGAAAGTGGCCAAACAAAGCATATCGGAATAAATTTAGCAGAGTGGTCTTTCCATGCCCATTTTCACCCCAGATAAACGTTACTCCTTTGCCATCTCTGAAGTCGATGGTTTGCTCCCCTTTATAGGGGCCAACGTTTGTTACGATCATTTTTGTAAAGGTAAGCATTATTCGTCACCTCCGGCCTCAATGGTGATGGTCTTCAGATAGTCCTGAATGAGTCCCAGCGTGCTTGTCCTTCCAACTGTCCGATTGTCCTGATTCTGGAATTGTGTCGTAACAATATCTCTGATCAGACCTGCAGGGATATCTGGATACTTGGTTTGCCGAATCTCCTCAAGGACGGAGATTAACTCATTGACTTCGACGTTACTCATCTTCGTCTTCCTCCTCAATTCCTTCGTCGTTTAAAGTTCTATAATCAATATGGAAATCAACAGCGATGTTCTTCAAATCTGTAACACATGCTGGATTTTCGGCACCTTCACCAAACTGGATAGCTCTCGCAAGCTCGCCCGTGATGATAGATAATGCTTTTGTATCTTCATCCTCCTCGATGATAGGTACGGTGATTGCATCATAAAGATGAGCAAAAAGTTTTCCCGGAGAATTACGAAGAATTCTTCCTCGACGCTGAATAAACTCTCTTGGGTTTTGCGATGACGCGAGTATCAGTGCATGCGTTGTTGAAGGAATGTCTACCCCCTCGTCCAAACACTTTATGGATACAAGGACACCGCCATTCAGCCCGAAGTATCGTAAAGTTTCATCCCTGCTTCCTATCATATCGGCATAGTATTCATACGCATTGAAACCGGCAGTTCTTGCTTCATTAAGCACTGCCTTCAGCTGAGTAATATTGTCACAGTATACGATCCATTTTTGTCCGTTCTGGTATTTCGCTTTCAGAAGGTTAATGGCAAGATCAACCTTTCCGGATGCATTCTTGACGATCCTTGCTCTGTTCAGAATCAATTGTTTAAGCCGAGGATGAGCGTTAAAGTTGATAGACCGTTTCTCATCTCCACCAAGCCTGGCTACCAGTTTTGTAATCTCTTTAGTCAGTGCGTTCCAGTCTTCCTGTTCTTCCGGGGTCAGTTTTATCTTCAGGGGATTGTAAAAATACTTGGTCAGTACCTTGCTTTTGATAGCATCATCCAGAGTGAAGGGGGGAGGAATAAGGCCGCCAAAATAATCAAATATCGCAGCGGTACCTTCCGCATCACCATACCGACGAGGAGTAGCTGATAGACCCAAGCGAGGCCCTGTTTCAAGCTGTAGTATATTCCGACGTTTTGGGCTACCTATACGATGTACTTCATCAACAACAATAAAGAGGTGCTCTCCTTGGTTTATTTTTCTTATGAATTCTTGCGAAGAAGCCGTATCCATTGTTGCAAGAATAATGTGTTTGCCGATATTAGAGGGAGTAGTCCACGCTCTTAACGAATCGCCTCGTTTCCATTCTGTAAAACCATCTCCGCATCTGAGATAACCGACCGGTGAGTCTGTCAGCGTTGCTGTCAATTCTTTATACCACTGAGTGAGCAAGTCTCTGGACGGGACAAGAACCAGAGGGATTTCATTTCTTTCGAGGGCATTATTAATTGCACACATCGCAGTGAAAGTTTTTCCGCTGCCTGTAGCGTGTTCAAATATGCCACGCCTACCATTATTCACCCATGCATCTAATGCATTCACCTGGTGTGGCCTTGGCGTCTTTCCCTTACGGACATGATTTGGCCTCCACCTGTCGGCACCGGTTTCAATAACTTTTATTTCGTCAAGTGCCTCCTCCCAGCGAACACCGTCTGATTTAGATTTTAATATCTCCTTCGAGGCACTCGGGAAACGATATGTGGTAATCCCAGGCACCTGTTCATTCCAAAGCTTTTCAAAAAAATCAGCGGCGCTATCCACACGATCTTGATCACGTTCGTCCATCCAACTGGGGAAAACGTCTATCGACTCCATATTTCCATCAGAGGAGAGCCCTTTGAATGTCTCATTCATTGACCCGCGAAATCCTACACGGTTTCCTTCTGAATCAGTAAAAAGGCCAACCTTGTCATGAAATAGTCTTTTTGCATTCGGAGATGCTGCGCTTGTTGGTACAGCTATTTTTACATCTACTATGGATTCCGCTACCATGTACGCCAGTAACTTCGCCGGAGCGGACAGGTATGGTGTTTCAAATAGCGCTTCTACTTCTTCATTAATGGATCGGGTAAGGATCTCATCTGTTCTTGCTGAATAACCCTCTGCCAATGCCTCTGCATCTTCATCTGAAACATATGGTGAACATACAAGGCGCATTTTACCCTTATTCCCAATAAATTCCTTAAGGGCATCCCAAGCGATGATATAAATCGTGCTGCCAAAATAACCAGAAATCCTGTCATACCTAACGGCCTCACGCATGCTGGGCAAATAGAACTGTTCAGCAATATCATGATCCGCCTTATTATAGGATGTAAGATACTCAATATCTTTTAAGCTCATTACAATTCTCCCATAATGTCTTCGTGCTGAATCTCAAAGCGACGAAGAATTGCCTCATATAAAAATTCTGGGCGAGCGCAAACGATCTTCTCATTATTATTGCGCGTTCCCTCTGATACTTTGCTGCATAGCGCTGCAATAATAGTGTCTGCCTTTACCTGCATGTTGGAACTGTACGCAAAATCCACATGCTTATCTGCGTCCCAGAAAGCAAAAATTTCATCATCTCCATCATGGACAAGTGCCCCAATTATAGGTGTTCGCCCATCAGAATAGTCTAATTGCCCCCGTTCACGTGGCTGCTGCCCGGGAAGTATAATTTGAAATTTATATTCGTCTAAAGCACGTCCTCCCGGAGGGTTGGTGCAATTCCATATGTATACTCGCAACCTCAGCTTACGAGGTGTAAGATCTACCAGCATGGGCCGCTGCGTAGCATCACTATGGAAAACAACATGATCTCCTAAGCCCTCAAGGAATATACTGTTTAAATCCAGCTTACTATAACGTTTCTTTTGTAAAGCCATCTTTCTCACCAATCAATGCATGCAGTCGTTGATCTGCGCTACTCACATACTCTTCAACCAAATCAAACCCTGCGAATAAGCGCCCGAGTGATAGAGCAGCATATCCAGTCGTACCACTGCCCATCCAAGGATCAACAACGAGATCCCCCTTCTCTGTACATGCTTTAATGTACTTTTCAGGAAGATAGATAGGCTGAGTGGCCGGATGATCATCTATACGAGCGGAAACACCTCCACTAATAATGTTTTTAGGGAGGGCACCCTTGGGGTTAGGCTCAATACGCTTATTTTTTCTCACATATGTGTTACCATTTCCCCGAGGCTTATATTCATATGACTCATATGTTTTTACACTATGCGATTCATAAGGCCGTCTAATAGCATCAAGATTTATCGTCCATTTGGGAGCTTTTGAGAACCAGAGATTCTGCTCATAAGCATCCTGACATGCTACTCTTAGCCCCGTAGGAGCTGGGTTCTCTTTAATCCAGATCTCAATATCAACACAGTGCAAATGCCACCGTTCTTCCATAAGAAGAGCGAGCTTTTCAATAATTAGAGATCTCTTTGATGATGCTTTAGATGTTCCTTTTTCTCTGTTTGCTTTTACATTTATGACTATAAACCCATCGTCACTTAGTTTGACACAACTCGCATCAAGGAAGGGGGCAATCTTGTCGATATACTCAGAAGCTTTCCACACCCCGTAGTCTCTTTCTGCATTAGGATAAGGAGGGGAACCATAGACAAGTTTTACGCTCTTATCTGGCAGAAGGAGAAGCCCCTCTGCACCATCCATGTGCCTCACAACATATTTAGACTTCTCAATCTCTCGAAGCATGTTTCCTCATTATCCTTCCTGCTGTTGTTCCTGCAAAATACGCGCTGTTGCTAATCTACTATAATCAGCGTTTGCATCAATACCTATCCAGCGTCGGTTATGCTTGTTTGCAACCGCTGCCGTAGTTCCAGAGCCCGAAAAAGGATCAAGTACGATGTCATTTTCTTCTGTTCCAGACAGAATGAAGAACTCCGCGAGCTTTTCTGGGAACCGAGCCGGATGAGCTATTCCTTGTTCTTTACACAGCTTCATAAACAAATCGTTACTGCTTGTATTCGCTATTTCGATAACCGATCCAGGATCGGAGCCGCCGTTATTAGTCCATACCTTCTCACAATTAAAATTGTGGGTGCTCGGACGAGTATTCTGATTACGGTTTCCTTTACCGTGCCCCTGAAGATACTTCTCCATGTCTTTGCTATAAGGCTTTCGTATGGGGTCTAAATCAAATTTCCAGGAATCTCCTTTTGCAAGCCAAAAGCAGTATTCATGAGACTTCTTTGTTCTACCATATCCACCCCTTGAATAGACGTTTGGGGGTGTTGCAGGGTTATACCATATATAATCCCTAACGAGGTTAAAGCCGGTTTCTTTACAGAGCTTTAGCAACAACTCAAACACATAAAGGTGTTGAAAACCGTCGACCACCTTATCACTAATGTTCAAAACAAAGCTACCATTCTGTTTCAAAACTCGGTGTATCTGTTTTGCTTTCGGCAAAAACCAATCAACATAATCATCTGGCGGAATCATCCCGTCTAACAAGCCATAATCTCTTTTATCTGCATAGGGCGGTGATGTTAAAACAAAATCCACGCTCTCTGCAGGCAAAGCCTTCATTACAGTTTCACAGTCACCTGTAATAAACCGGTTGATAACATCCTCAATTCTTTCAATCGTTTCCATTTTAAATGTTCGCCTCATTCTTAGTACTGTTTTCTGCGCAGTCACATTGAGATATTTCCATTATGTCCGAAATATCGCAGTTTAAGGCGTCACATATACGGACCAAAACATCTGTAGTAACATTTTCATTTTTTGCAAGTTTCGCCATGCTCGCAGAGCTAATTCCAGTAATAGCCCTCAGATCTTTTTTCTTAAGATCCCTATCAATGAGTAACTTCCATAGTTTTTTGTAGCTTACTGTAGCCATTAAGCAATCCCTTCTTCTACTAATCGGACATCCGCAACGGAATCGCAAATTTGTAGACACCTTTTGCAAACTTAAATTTGCGTTCGCAAATATTATAACCCTCAAACTGTCCAAAATCAACTCACCAAGTGCAATTCATGAAAAAGTTACATTCTCAAGCCATAAAAGCATCCTTTCGCTGTTGACATTTTGCCAGTGTGTGAATATAATATAGTGTAAGCTGTTCGGCTAACAGGTAACGATATTAGAAAGGAGTTTGATCATGTCAGAGCATGAAAGAAGCTTTGGAGAAGTACTCCATACTCTTCGTGAAAAGAAAGACGTAACACTTCGAGAATTGGCAAGAAAAATCGAGGTATCTGCGCCTTTCCTTAGTGACGTAGAAAAAGGACGCCGTGCACCATTAACTGCTGAACGTCTTGAGGCTGTTGTGCTTGCGCTTAACCTCGACAAAACAGAAGAACGGGAGCTATACGATGCAGCAGGAAAGCAGCGGAATACAATAGCCCCGGATCTTCCTGAATACATCATGGAGCATGAATATGTCAGTGCCGCACTTAGAACCGCAAGAGATCTCGATGCCGGTGAAGAAGAATGGCAGAAGTTCATAGAAGATCTTAAAAAGCGCAGAGGGTAATTCTATGTATAAACCTGAACTCAAATATACTTCCAATGGGGTCCCTGTCGTCTCAAATAAAGAGTTGGATCAGATAGGCGAACGTATGGCAATTGATTTTGATCCTTCTCTTCTACTCGATCCTCATCCGGTTGACATCGACAGGTTTATTGAAAAATACCTCGGGCTTCATCTTGATTATATGTACCTGTCTCACTGCGGCGTTTATTTGGGCACCATGGTTTTCCAGACGACCGACCGTCTCCCTGTGTACATACCAGAGGAACATTGTGCTGAATATGCTCATGTGGATGCAGGTACTGTAATCATCGATAGCTCTCTTGAAGTCGAAGAACAAGAACATCGGTATCGGTTTACTGCTGGTCATGAGGGGAGCCACGGAATATTGCACCCGAGTTATTTTCTGAATTCAATCGGTTCCGAACGAAGGGATGAAACAGGAATCTATGTGCGCTGCCGAGCAGATTTCAGGAAATGTAGACAGAGCGGTCTGCTTTTACCCATGAGCGACGACGAAAGAGTCGAACAACAGGCCAACCGACTGTCTGCAGCAATACTTATGCCCCAAAACTCTGTAAAACTGCTTTTTGCAAGAGATCCATATAACCGAAAAGCATCGTGGATTTTCTCCGCCGTGGATCGGATGAGCAAAGTATTTAACGTCTCAGCTGAGGCTGCCTTTTATCGGCTTAAGGCTCTTGAAATAATTGATGACAGTGCACAGTTTCCACTTTGATCCTGCGTGTCACCTATATTTTTTTACTCAACGTGTTAGCTGTAAAGCTAACGGTTTCTCTGCAAATTGTATCGCTGCTCTAAAAGTGTATTGACACGATACAGTTAAAGCGATATAATACAATCAGTCCAAAGTAAAGGAGTTCGAAGATTATGTCGAGATATACAGAATTACAGTCGGAATATGACAGACTTCCGGATAGCCTATCCGAAAGTCTGATGGTCACAAAGAGGGATGTTCAATGGGAACTTGATTATAGGCTGAATACCCTGTACGAATTCGCAGGGGAAGATTCTTGGCACTCCATCAAGTATTATACTCTTTTGAAGGACATGATACGGAATTTCAAGAGAAAGCTGGAACTGACCGTCTTGCCAAAGCATCTGGAAGATTGGTGGAGATACACCTACGAACTGTCTCATAAAGGTGTGCGCCTTTATGTCGAACACATCAATACCGTCTGGTTGAACGAAGAAACCGGCGAGCTTGACGAAGAGACCGTCGATCAGGTTTTCCCGCTCATCTCCTACGATGCCAGAATGCTCACTGTGGATGAATATGCCAAGCTCTACGATGTCGAACCCGTCACCGTCAGACAATGGATTCGTCGCGGTAAACTTCGGGAGGCAGAAAAAGTTGGAAAAGAGTGGAGAATCTCTGAACTTACTGACGTTCCCGGCAGGGCCAGGTATGAGCCTGCAACGTATAAGTGGATCAATCGGCTAAAAGGTATACCAGAGGAGTTCGCCTTCCTATCTGATTATACAAACATCGATATACGGAAGCGAGAACTCAATGTGACTGAAGCTGATCCGGAGATCACCTTTATTGCCTTTCTCTCCTCCAGAGCGGAAAGAGGCGACGGTGTGGCAGTACGCCTCACCGACGCGGCGAAGGATCGTCTTGAAGCATATCTGATTGCAAATCCGGACGTGCTTTTCACCGGCAACACCCGAACCTACGCGTACAAGCATGAAGAGACTATCGACGAGGAAGGTGACGAGAATGAATGATTGCCTTGCTGAAAAAGCAAATGGGCAAACGGCAAGGACACAGAAATTCCTCCACACTATATGCTGTAACAGCTGCGGAACTGTTCTCAGTAAATCCTATAGTGGTACAGAATCGTATGTGCATTGCCCTAAATGCCAAGCGGAATTGTACTACACCGTCGAAGACACGGGGCCCACGATACGCCTTATTAAAAAGCCCAAAAATCTCCCGGTTCCACCGGTGCAGACCGAATAAAATCAGGAATTGCGTCGAAGACACAAACTCGACTCGAATCGTTAAAGTGTCCACGCAGATAAACCTAACGAAGCATTGAATCCGGCTTGAACCGGAAAGATTGCCGACAGGTATCTATCCCTATCACAGGGGTAGTGTATCTGTCGGCTTTTTTTTGTCCCTGGCATGACGTTAAAAGGCCAAGCAGCCGGAACTACGGCTTCCCTCAATGGCCATGAGAGATGTTTCGCAGCAGTAGTTCTGGCAAACGAATATCAACCAGGAGCCAGCAAGCGAACTGCTGGTCACCTTCAGGAAACGGGGACATCCCCGGGCGAGGTGACCATGAACAGAATACTGGCAAGCCGTGATGGTTGTCTCCGTTTCCGCAATGCGGAAAGGAGCCAATCTGAATGGCAAGAACAAAAAAGGCCGGGCTTGAGGCCGAATTCAAGCATGGAACATCGATCGGTGACAACGGCGAGATCTTGTACGACTGCCCGATCGAAATCAAAGACAAGGCGGACCTTGACAACTATGGCATCACAGATGCCGACTGCCGATATCTGAACTTCAACGGCAGCCAGAAGATGCGGGTGTTCTTCTACAAAACCCCTGACCGGGTGTTTGCGGAATCGCAGTGGGAGTACATCAACACCCTTCATTCCAGCGGCTACTTCAGCACGCGGTGCATGGTCCCGGGCAAGCGTAAAGCCTTCACTCGCTGCAGAGACACGAACAAGTGCTCTGCTTGCCCGTATGGCCGCACCCCGGAAACCAAACAGTCACCTGTAGTTTCGTGGGACGGGCTTCTCGAGACGGGCTGGGAGCCGGATGCAACAGAATCCATTGAGCAGCAGGTGCTGGCCAAGATGGAGTACCAGGCTATCCGCTCCCTGATGGATGCGGAAGACCCGAGGATCGCTCTGGCCTTCGAAGCCAAAGAGCTGTACGGCGATTCCGTAAAGGCAATCGCGGAAGACCTTGGTGTCTCAGAGCCGAGGGTCTATCAGTTGATCAAACGTGCCAAGACAATCGGAAGACAATTCAGAAAGGACAATGGCAATGAGTAAATCGGAGGTATTTGAGAAAATGATGAACAGTGAAAATGGCGGGCTGTATGCTGCAATCGGTGGTATCGTTCTGGTATACAGCATTGACCGCATCACGAAGAGCCACTACAAAGCTGATGTGAAAAAGGATTCCATCACCCTGGCTCCTGCTGGTGATGCGGACAATCCAAAGCCCCAGGCCCAGGAAAAAAATCAGTAAATAAAAAAAGGCGGTGTCAGGACTCTACATCCTGGCACCGCCATATTTGCCTATTGACGATCAATATTTTTTTCTTAACTGCCGATATGCCACTTTTCCAATCACGATCTGAACTAAAAGCAGCACAAACA
>Ga0256404_1002902_pt1 | contig 36402 bp, 29 predicted proteins | sample RumenRJG_01DNA_FD_185990 | JGI IMG/M metagenome (GOLD analysis project Ga0256404, IMG submission 185990) | Bovine rumen microbial communities from Lethbridge, Alberta, Canada - RJG_01 | ecosystem: Host-associated > Mammals > Digestive system > Stomach > Rumen | place: Canada: Alberta | collected... | reverse complement strand
TGGAAAACTGCGTAGGCGCAAAGCAGTATGACAGACTCATCGACGAAGACGCTGAGGACATCTGGGAAGCAACAGCTTACAGATATCTGCAGATCGGCTGCTCGGTAATGACACCGAACCCTAACAGATATGATCTGCTCGGAAGAACTATCGACGAGTATAAGGCAGACGGAGTACTCGAGATGACACTCCAGGCTTGCCACACCTACAATGTTGAGTCCAAGTCCATCGAGAAGTTCTGCACAGAGAAGAAGAACGTTCCTTACTTCCACGTAGAGACAGACTACTCCACAGCAGACGTAGCTCAGCTCAACACAAGAATCGCAGCATTCATCGAGATGCTCTAAGGATTCGCCATTAATAACAGAAAACTCCCGCGATCATGCGTCGCGGGAGTTTTTTAGTCAGCATTTTCTGTCCGGAGTATTGCTACCTTGCCTGCATGCCGGTCAGGACCGGTCTGAGTCTGCGGCAGAGGATGACTGCAACAGCGATCTTGACTGCATCCGGGATGATATAAGGGAAGACGCACCATCCGAGTGCTGTCATCAGTCCGATAGCACCGGATTCTCTTGTGTAGACTGTCATGAACCATGCGGTGCCGAATGCATAACACACTATAAGACCGACGATCATTGATGCGGCGAGGACCCTGAGTGATTTTCCGAACCTGTTCTCAGCAAACCACATTACGAGGGCTGAGAAAATGAATCCGATGATGTATCCGCCCGTTGGTCCGAGCAGGTGGCCGATGCCGCCGGTAAAGCCTGAGAACACAGGGACGCCGATGGCTCCGAGAAGGATGTACACGATCACGGTGATAGTGCCGCGCTTCCCTCCGAGAAGGCCTGCTGTGAGAAATACCGCAAAGGTCTGGAGTGTGAATGGCACGGCTGCCGGTATGGATATCCATGAGCAGACCGCGATGACTGCGGTGAAAAGTGCGATAAGTGTCAGGTCGTTGATGCTGAGTGCCGGCCTGTTATTTGTTGCCGGTGTTGATGTATTGCTGTTCATAGTGGTTTAAATAATCTTCTTTCGTTAGAGTTGTATGCTGATCTCGCCGCTGCTGAGTGTTTCTTCAGTGCCGTCAGAGTATCTGACCTTAAGTCTGCATTCGTCATCGAGTCCGAGCACATGGGCCTGCTGAGGTTCCGCACCGGCTTTGAGGACATCCACGTCCATACCGATGACAAAGCATCTTCTGCGGTATTCAGCAGCATATCGCGGCGCAGGATCGGTTACTGATGATGCGGCAGGTGCAAATCCTTCATCAAGATAGGAGAAGAATCTGCTGATGATCTCTGCTGCAATGCGGTTTCTGCCTCCGTTCTCCAGAACTCTGTTTATTCCCAGAGTGCAGGTCCCGTTGACCGGCCCTGCGAGAGCGCCGGCACGGTCTCGGATATCTTCAGGGAATCCGCCCTGAGGCTCATATACATTGATGCCTATTCCTACGACGGCGTAATCGAGAGTACCGTCTTCAGGGTTGAAGGATGCCTCGGTAAGTATCCCGCACGCTTTGCGGCCTTCGACATATATATCGTTGACCCACTTTATGGATGCGGTTTTGCCTGCGACAGCTTCAATCGCTTCAGAGACGGCTACAGCGGCTATAGTTGTGAACTTTACAGCCTGGTCGGCTGAAAGACCGGAAGGACGGAGCAGTATGCTCATGTACAGACCGGTACCGTCAGGGGAGAAGAAGGACCGTCCTCTGCGGCCTCTTCCGCGTGTCTGTCCGCCGGCAACTGCCGCATATGTTCTGCGGCCGCCGTCTGACGCCCTTTTGAGACATACTGTATTGGTAGAATCGACTGTATCGAATACATCCAGCACCAGAGGAGGGCAGTCGCGCAGATATCCACGCAGGACTGCTTCGGACAGGATGTCGCTTCCGTGTGAAAGGCAGTAGCCGCGGTTGGTCACTGAATCGATCATGTAGCCGTCCTTTTTCAGGTTGTTGACAGCCTTCCATACTGCGGTCCTTGAAATACCCAGATCAGATGCGATCTCTTCGCCTGAGATGAATCTGCCTTTTTCCGATTCAAGAAGGGCAAGGACCTTGTCTCTCGATGAAGTCTTTTCTTTCATTTCCGTTTTCCCGTTTATCTTAAGATGTTAACTGCAGTTATGATCCTGCCCGCCGGTCTCTGCGGGCCCTGTGAATGATAACATACTGAGACGAGATTATCAACCTGATGTTTTGCGAAGGTTAACAATCGAAAAATCCTGTACTTACATCTGTACAAGAGGCATGGGCGTGGTATTATATTGATATCTGTAAACAAACGGTTACCGGAAGGCAGATGACGCTGAAAACATTGGTAACATTGATCTGGCTGCAGATCCTGAGCGGGCACTTATGTATCCACAACTGAGGTGCTTTGCGCTGCAGACAGGAATGGAGGTGTTAACTATGGACAAAAAGTATAAGAAACCTGAACTGCTCGCTCCTGTAGGGGGCAAGCCGCATCTGATCGCCGCTGTGAACAACGGGGCGGATGCTGTATACATGGGAGGAATGGCTTTCAATGCAAGGATCTTCGCTGATAATTTCAGCGATGAGGAGCTCCCTGATGCGATAAGATACGCCCACATGAGAGGCGTCAAAGTGTACATGACTCTCAACACTCTTGTGAGAGATGATGAGCTGGTAAGGGCATTTGAGTATGCCAACTACATATACGGGGCAGGCGTTGACGGCCTGATAGTCCAGGATATGGGGCTTGCGAGGATGATACACAGGTACATTCCGGACATGCCTCTGCACCTGTCGACGCAGGGGACCCTGTACAACAGAGAGGCCGTGCAGCTCGCCCATGATATGGGATTCTGCAGGGTCGTTCCGGCAAGGGAAATAAGCCTTGAAGAGATAAGAGAGATAGCTGAGGAAGGCAGAAGAGTTTCGCCTGATGATCCTGTGGAGGTCGAGGTGTTCGTCCACGGAGCCCTGTGCATGTGCTATTCGGGACAGTGCCAGATGAGCCGCATGATCGGCAAGGGCAGCGGCAGGACAGGCAACAGAGGCACCTGTGCACAGCCGTGCAGACAGGCATACACTGATGAAGAGGGCAAAACGTATTACGCACTGAGTCCTAAGGACCTCTGCCACATACACAACATTCCGGACCTCGTGATGGCCGGCGCTTCTTCGTTCAAAATCGAAGGCCGGATGAAATCGCCTGAATACGTTGCGACTGTGACGAGAATATACAGGAAGTATATCGACCGTTTTGACAGCCTCTGCCGCAGGGAAGGACCTGAGAGGGCGAAGGAGCTGTATACTGTCGACGATGAGGACATGTTCGAGCTGAGGCAGATCTTCAACAGGGGCGACTTCACTGACGGTTATCTGTACGGAAATCCGGGAGAGGATATTCTCTCGGGAAGCAGTCCGAAGAACCAGGGCATATATCTCGGCAGGATCGTAGCTGTTGTGGACAGCGAGAGCAAGGCTCAGGACCGTGATGAGAAGGCTGCCGTGAGAGGTGCTCTCAGAAGGGGCAAAGTGCTCGCGTGCGTCGCGGTTGACAGGAATTCGCCGGTCGGCATCGAATCCGGGGACGGGATCGAGTTCAGACATGATGACGGTGACTATCTTGTAAGCTCGCCGATCGGTTCAGTCACGACATACATAAAAGAAGTCGGGGAGAGGATAATACTGGTCGGAGATTTTGACCGCGGGATAGAGACAGGAGACCTCGCATTCAAGGTGACAGACAGGAAACTCATCGATGAGGCTCTGGACACTCCTGACAAAAAGCTTCCTGTCACTATGCTCTTCACAGCAAGGGAAGGCCAGTTCCCGAGGCTCGTCATGACGGATGTCAGGGCGGATGAAACGGTAGAGATCGTAGCCGACCATGTCGTTGAGCGTGCACAGAAGGTGGCGACCGACGCCGGCCGTATCGCAGACAACCTGTCACGCCTCGGAGATACTCCGTATACACCGGGCATGACCGGGATCGATGTAGAGATCGATGATGACATAATGATGCCGCTTTCAATCGTCAACAGAATGAGGCGTGAGGCATCTGAAGAACTCATGAAGAGGCGTGCGGATTCTGTTACTGCAGGAAGGGCTCCGAGACTTACCAGAGCGGAGCTTGACGTGGCAGAGTCTGCGGAGCTGCTGGGGGCTGCGGTGCTGGATGCGGACGAATACGGCAGCAGGATAAGAAAGAGCACTGTGAGGCCGGTCCCTCTGGAGGACTTCATGAAGATGAGGTCTGAAGGAACTGCTGCAGATGTGATCCCGTACATCCTCAATGTTTCAAGAGGCAGCCTCGATGCATATATCCGGGAGAACTTTGATGAAATAGCTGACGCTGTAAGAGATACGGGAATACTTATCGGCAACCTCGGATGGATAAGACAGTTCCGCGAAGCCGGAGTAAAGGTGTACGGCGACTATGGCCTCAACGTATTCAATGAGCAGGCAAAGCGTGCGTTTGAGGATGCGGGGGTGGAGCTGTACATGCCGTCGCACGAGACCGGCATAAGGGATGAAAGAGGGATACCGCTGATGGTGACCGAACATCCTGTGCAGGCAGAGACTCTTACTGACAGAAAGGGAGAAATCCACCGCATAGAGAGAGCGGCTTCCGGAGACAAGACGCTGATCTTCTGATCTGATGAACGCAGCGCAGTATGCAGAAACGTTTTGCATACTGCCGGAATATAAGCAAACGAAAGCCCTGACCGGTGAGGTCAGGGCTGCTTTTTATCAGTAAGTCTTTCTGTATCAGGGATGCATGCTAGTTGGCAAGCTGTGCTCTGAAGCTGTTGAACATGTTCTTTACTGCAGGGATGTTGATCACGATCAGAGTGATGACGCCCTCTGCTGCAAGATATGTGAGGTTGTACCAGAGTGACCATGTCCATGCATTGAAGCCTTCAGGTGCGTATTCACCGAAGAATATGACTCCGGAAAGTACTGCGCAGATGTAGCGGCCGATGATGCCGACTATATATCCCTTGGTGAGACCGTTCTTCATATTGGCTGTCAGTCCGGAAAGACCAAGTGCTCCGAAGGCTACAGGGTAGTCGAGCAGGAGCTGGACAGGGTGGATGACGTACGGTCCGAAGATCAGGTTGATGAGACCGACGCAGAATCCTGCCATGACGCCGCGGCGTGTGCCCAGAAGATATCCGCATACAACGATCGGCAGGATGCTGAACAGTGTTACTGAGCCGCCCTGAGGCATCGAGAATATCTTGATCTGGCCGAGAACGGTCGCAAGAGCGATCATGAGTGCGGAGATGGTAAGTGCGCGGACATCAGTCTTCTTTTCCCTGCCTCCCATGGCGATGAAAAGGAGCAGTATGGCAATGACAACGATGACAGCTATCTTACCTGTTGTTGATTCGAAAAAAGCCTGCATAAAAAAATCCTCCTTAATGTGTTATTAAGGAGAGCTGCTGGGCGGAGCGGATAAAAGACGCTCCGGGAAATAACCTTTTGTTCACCTTCCTACGTCGGAATTACCCGAATCAGGTTTAAAGGGTCCATCCCTTGCGGGATATCTCAGCGAAAGCTCCCCTGGCAAATTAATGTCGCAACTATAATATCACTGCTGTGGGTCAAGTCAAGCAACAGAGGGTCGAGGGGGAGGCCTGTTTGACATCTTCGCTGATATGTCAAATGATGACACCGGAGATGACAACGGGATCCGTCCCCGGAGTCATATAACTGCCCTGTTATTTGTACAAATGTGGTATAATCATTCTGCGCATAAACTGACTGCTGCATTGAGGCAGTGAATGGGCAGATCGCAGAAAAGAAGGGAAAAGCGGGGGCGCTGAAGATGACAAGGAACGGTAAGAAGGTGAAGCTGACTGCTGTCAGCATGCTTCATTATGTACGGCTGGTATACAGGTCTGCTCTTCTGCTGGCTTTTCTTGTTGTGTATCTGCATTACAGGCTGAACGGCGGAGAAGACGTTGAGACCATCCTTGAGGAAAGGCCTCTTATCGTCAGCATCATATGGTCTGTGTTCACTCTGGAGATGATCCTCCGGTTCTTCCCGTCAAAACTTGAAAGCCCGGGCAGCCAGAAGCAGTTTGCGAGAAACTACATACGGACAGGAAATACAGAGATAAAAGTCCAGGACAACAATGCCGTGATGCTTGTAGCGCTTATATGGATAGCCTTCAACGGGATATTCGGGGCGCTGCACATGATGAATATCCTCGACGACGGGATAATGATACTCCTGTGCTGCGTATATTCTGTTTGCGATATGATCTGCATTCTGTTCTTCTGCCCGTTCCAGGCGTGGTTCCTGAAGAACAAATGCTGCAGTACATGCCGGATATACAACTGGGACTATGCGATGATGTTCACGCCGCTCTTTTTCGTAAGAGAGTCATACACATGGAGCCTTCTGGCGCTTTCTGTTGCGCTGATGCTCCGCTGGGAGATCACCTTCTACAGGTATCCCGAGCGTTTTGCCGAATCCACCAACGGATATCTTCACTGCAGCAACTGTACAGAGAAGCTGTGCGCACACAAGAACCATCTGAGGAAACTGTGGAAGCAGGTAGCAGAGTATACAGACGGGCGGGCGAAAAGGCTGAGCGGCAAATAATGATCAGTCAGGCGGACCGCTCTGCGGAAAACTGAATGCTTAAGGTATGTATAAGGATAATGCTTATGCTATAATTATACTGTAATGATCAGCTGGAGCCGCGCGGGGCGGCAGGCTGTAAAAATAGCCGCAAAGGAGGTTACGAAATGGCTAACAAAGAAACTGTCGATAAGGTCAAATCACTGCTTGAGGGACATTGCTACGGACCTCTGAGAGAGGCTGCCGAGAAGTGGCTGGCTGTAGCTGATGAGAAGTATGACATCAAGGACAAGGCTGACAAGGCATGGGACAAGCTCAATGATGCTGTTGACAAGGTCGTTGAGTCTTCCGGAAAGTTCAATGAGAAGATGGCTGACGTCAGCGAGAAGGTCGCTGATTCCTATGACAAGCTGTCAGAAAAGGCAGGCCCTGCAATGGATAAGCTCGGCGACATGGCCGAAAAGTATGCAGGAGAAAGCACGGAATTCGGCAAGAAGATGTCTGAAGTAAGCGATAAGCTCGGTGACTCCGCAGAGAAGCTCGCAGAGTCTGAGCTTATCAAGCAGCTCAAGGAAGGCATCAACTCCGTAGGCGATCTGCTTGATACGTTCGGTGCAGACGATGCGAAGGATAAGTTCGGCGCAGAGTTTGCTGAGAAGGTAAAATCCCACGCTGAGGAGCTCAAGGCCAAGGGCGAGGAGTTCTGCGACTGCGATGCATGCAGAAAGGCAAGATCCATCCTCAGGGACTTCGGCGAGGATGTCAAGGCTAAGGCTGAGGAGCTCAAGGGCGAGGCAGAGGATGCCAAGGAAGCAGCTGAGGACGAGATCACTGAATAATTATCCTGACGGGAGAATAAGATATGATCACAAGAGAACAGGCATGGGAGCTTCTTAAGAAATACAATAAGGAGCCGTTTCATCTGCATCATTCCGTTACAGTTGAGGGGGTAATGAGATATTATGCTCAGAAGAAGGGCTATGATCCTGACTTCTGGGGCCTCTGCGGGCTGCTGCATGACATAGATTTTGAGATGTGGCCTGATGAGCATTGCCAGAAGGCACCTGAGCTCCTTGCGGAGATAGATACTCCGCCGGAGATAGTGCATGCTGTATGCAGCCACGGTTACGGACTCTGTTCTGATGTGGAGCCTGAGCATGAGATGGAGAAATTCCTCTTTGCTGCAGATGAACTTACCGGTCTCATAGGAGCTGCAATAATACTGAGACCCTCACACAGCTGCAAGGATATGGATGTGAAGTCCGTAAAGAAGAAATTCAAAGACAAGCATTTTGCCGCAGGCTGTGACAGGGAAGTCATCAGAAAGGGCGCCGAGCAGCTCGGATGGGAGCTTCAGGATCTGTTTGCTGAGGTCCTTGAGGCAATGAAGTCGATGCCTGATCCGGACGAGCTGGATGCCCAGAACGGGATCGCATAGAGCAGCGAAGCCTGAAAAAGAACAGGATATAACTTAAAAAGGCCGTGTCCCGTAAAGGGATGCGGCCTTTGGCGTTGTATGTATCTTATGCAGGGAAGAGCCTGCCTGATGTCTAGAATGTGATGCCCAGTAAGTCGATTAGAAGCCCCCATGCGACACCGCTTGCGTACAGCGCAGCTATGACTCTTGCATTCTCTGCCTGATGGCGGTTGGTCCTGATGAGGACAAGTGTGCCGACACCTGCGCTGACGAGAAGCCCTGCGAGCAGCTGACCCGGAGTGAGCATGCCCTTGAGGTACAGCTGGGTTATGACTACTGAAGCTGCGCAGTTAGGGATGAGACCTATGAGTCCTGACAGGAAGACACCCAGTACAGGGATGCCGGTCAGGAATGATGCTATCGCTTCTTCCCCGAGAAATCCCACAAGAAGGCTTATTGCCAGCGAGACTATGAATATGAAGATCGTGATTTTGGCTGTATGGACGAATGCGGAATGGACTATGCCGCCTTCTTCATCTTCCCAGCCGCACTCATCCTGCTCGCACAGATCATGTATGTGCTTGTGGGTGCGGAAGGTGTAGTGGATCACCCTGATAAGAAAGTCTGCGAAGAGACCTGTCGTCATGGCGATAATGAACTTGGTCAGCAGGAGCTTCCCGATGGCTGCCGGGCTTACAGATGCTGACAGGAAAATAGGTACCATCTCATCCGATGTCGAGAGAAATACCGCAAGCAGGGTCCCTACGCTGATGACGCCGCCTGAGTAGAGGCTGGCCGCTGCAGCCGAGAATCCGCACTGCGGTATGATGCCTACGCCTGCACCGAAGACCGGCCCGAATTTTCCTATACGCGCAAGAGCGGCAACGGACTGATCCTCTGTTTTGCGTTCGAGCCACTCCATCACCAGGTAGGTGATGAAGAGGAACGGGATCAGCGTCACCGTATCCTTGATGGTATCAAGTAGTGATTCAAGTATGATTTCCTGCATAATGCGATATTATATGATAACTTACAACGATTAACAAGATTTTTGACTGCGGTTGTTATATCATACATCTATATGTACAATCGTGAAGATATTGCAAAACTTAAGGAGATCATCGGGAGGTCGCGCAGGATCGTATTCTTCGGAGGCGCGGGTGTTTCGACTGCAAGCGGGATACCTGATTTCAGGTCTGAAGACGGACTGTACAGCGGGAAGTGGAATGGCATGTCACCCGAGGACATACTGAGCGCCGCTTATTTTGCCCTGCACACAGCGGACTTCTATGACTTCTACAGACGGTACATGGTCCACCCTGATGCAGAGCCCAATGCGGTGCACCGCTGGCTGTATGATCTCGAGAAGGCAGATAAGCTGAGGGGCATCGTGACACAGAACATAGACGGCCTACACAGAAAGGCGGGCAACAAGCGCGTCTACGAGCTCCACGGCAACATCCATGAGAACTACTGCATCAACTGCGATGCGGAATATCCGCTGGAGAAGATAACAGGAAGCGACGGGGTGCCGCGCTGCGACAGGTGCGGAGGACTCATAAAGCCGTGGGTGGTGCTTTACGGAGAGTCACCGGACAGATACACCTGCATCGGAGCGGAGCGTGAGATAACCGGAGCGGATACTCTCATAGTCGCCGGAACATCCCTGCAGGTAGAGCCGGCCGCGTCGTTCATAGAATACTTCAGCGGCAGGAATCTCGTCGTCATCAACCGTGAGGCGACGCCTGCAGATGCGAAGGCTTCACTGGTCATTCATGCAGATATAGAGGATGTGATAACAGCAGTTATCTCTGAGCAGAATAATGCTTCCGAATAAATAGCATAATGGCTGAAAAAGATATATTATTAAAAGGTAACTCTTATTAATAAAAAAGGAGACAGGAAAGATGGCAGAACTCCTTCAGGAAGAAAAACAGAAGGTCACATTCCCTGAGATAAGGGACACTGCGGACAGCTATGCGGAAGACTATACGGACGGCTATACAGACGAGCTGCCTGAAGACGCCGGCGGCAGCGCTGAGGCGATAGACGTGGATATCGAGGACATGGTATGGGAAGTCGATACCGAGCCTGCTGACGGATATGAAGCGGAGGACGCATATCCCGGGGAAATATATGAGAACGCTTCAGGAAATAGTGCAGACGGATATGATGACCGCACAGACAATACGTGGTACGGGCCTGCGAACGAAGAATATGAGGAAGTGAGTTATTCCAGGAAGTGCAACAAGCATTTATTCACCTGGGTGTTTTCTCTTGTCTGCGGCATGTACGGCGTGGACAGATTCGTGCGCGGACAGGTAGGTCTCGGAATCCTGAAGCTGCTCACATTCGGCGGAATGGGGTTCTGGTACATGGCAGACCTCGGTGTGGCACTGTATAAGTCCTATATGGCACCTGACGCCATGACGCAGGAGGACCTGCATTTTGACTCATTCGGAAGATACGTCTGATCACCTGAGTGCGGCAGAAGAGGCGCACGGGGCTTTGGGCCGGAAGGAGAACATAATAATGAACAGATATGAAAGTGAAAATATAGGAAGACTGAGACAGTATCTCGGCGGATGCACGGTAATGCTGAAGAAAAACGGCGCATTCCCGCTTGAGAAGGCAGGTACGATCGAGGCTGTCGGCAGCGGTGTGAGAAACACGATCAAGGGCGGCACCGGATCCGGCGAAGTAAACTCGAGATATTTTGTGAACGTAGAGGAAGGCCTCATGAGGGCCGGTTTTGAGCTGTACAACAGAGACTGGCTCACTGTATACGGATACTGCAGGGATGAAGCCAAGGAAGCCTTCAAGGAAGAACTGAAGAGGCGTGCCAAGGCAGAAAAGGTCAATGTCATGTCCCTGTCCATGGGAATCGTGATGAAGGAGCCTGAGTTCAGTATCCCGCTCAAGTTCAATGCCGATGCGGGAATATATGTGCTCTCAAGGATATCCGGTGAGGGAAATGACAGGATGCCGGAAAAGGGTGACTTCAGATTCACAGACGGTGAGGTCAGAGACATCCTCGAAATGGACAGAAAGTATGATAAGTTCATGCTTGTCATCAATGCAGGAGGCCCGGTGGACCTGACGCCTGTAATGAGCGTCGGCAACATCCTCGTGCTGTCGCAGCTGGGAGTTGAGACAGGAAGCGCTCTTGCAGACATCCTGCTCGGCAAGACTTATCCTTCAGGCAAGCTGACGACCACATGGGCTGCATATGAAGACTACAGCAGCATCGGAGAGTTCGGCGGGATCGATGAGACAAGATATAAGGAAGGCATCTATGTCGGATACCGCTACTTTGATGCGGCCGGCGTAAAGCCTCTGTTCCCGTTCGGTTACGGACTCGGATATACGGATTTTGCGCTTGAAACAGAGAGCGTTAAGGCTGAATTCGGAGAGTTCACCGTAAATGTGAAGGTAAAGAATACAGGAAAGCATCCGGGACGCGAAGTCGTCCAGGTATATGCTGCATGTCCTCAGGGCAGGCTCGATAAAGAGGTAAAGCGCCTTGCAGGCTTCGCCAAGACCGGTGAACTGGCACCGGGCGAAGAGGAGACCGTGACTGTGAAGTTTACCGCTGAAGACCTCGCAAGCTATGATGAGGGCAAGGCTGCATACGTTCTTGAAAAGGGAAAGTATGTGATACTTGCAGGAAACAGCAGTGAGGATGTAAAGGCTGCGGCAGTATATGAGCTGGATGAGGAATTCGAACTGAAGCAGGTGAAGAATCTGCTCGGAAAGCCTGATTTTGAGGATCATAAATTCGAAAGAGAAGGGGCTGCAGACCATGCCAGCCTGTTTGACGCAGACAAGTTACCGGTAAACAAGCTTGACCTGAGTGAGCTGCAGACTGAACTTGTATCATACGGCTCCAACAGGCCTGAAGCTGAGGCTGTTCTGGATGAACTGTCAGACAAGGAACTCGCTTATCTTAACATCGGAGCATTCGATCCGAGAGGCGCTCTCTATACAGTTGTAGGTGATTCATCCACGACTGTTGCAGGAGCTGCCGGCGAGAGCTGCAGCATGTTTGAAGATAAGGGAATAAACCGCATAGTCATGGCTGACGGCCCTGCCGGAGTGAGAGTGGCTCCGAGGTATTACGAGGACAGGAAGGGCAAGCATTCGCTCGGCCCTGGTGTCCCTGAGGGAATGATGGAGTACATGCCGGATGCAGCCAAGATCGTCATGGACATCCGTGCACGCTTCAGAAAGCTGAAGGAGAGAGGCATCGAGGTCAGGGAGCAGTACACGACAGCGATACCTATCGCAACAGCGGTCGCTCAGAGCTTTGACGTTGATTTTGCCCGCATGTGCGGCGACATCGTAGGCTCCGAGATGGACATCTTCGGCATAGACCTGTGGCTGGCTCCGGCTCTGAACATACACAGAAACGTGCTGTGCGGCAGGAACTTCGAGTACTTCTCGGAGGATCCGCTTGTCAGCGGCAAGATGGCGGCGGCTCTGACTCAGGGCGTTCAGTCGCATGAGGGACGCGGCGTCACGATCAAGCACTACGCTGCCAACAACCAGGAGACCAACAGATACGCCAGCAACAGCCAGGTAAGCGAGCGTGCCATGAGGGAGATATACCTCAGAGGATTCGATATCTGCATCAGGGAATCCGACCCGGTATCCCTTATGACTTCGTACAACCTGCTGAACGGCGTCCATACATCAGAGAGGCGCGATCTTGTAACGGACATCCTCAGAGATGAGTTCGGATTCGACGGCATGGTCATGACTGACTGGGTCATCGGAAACGGAATGCTTCTCAACAAGGATTCAGTGTACGGTATCCCTGATCCTGCTGTCGTTGCTGCGGCGGGACACAGCCTGTTCATGCCGGGCTGCCGCCTGGATCACAGGAACATGATGGCAGGTCTGAAGAAGGGGCGTGTCACAAGGGAGCAGCTGATAGAAAATGCTGCGTGGCTGATGCATGTCGCGCACAGACTGGGTAAATAGAAATATCACGAGGGGAATAATTCAGGCAAAATGGGTTACAGGATATTTGTTATCAATCCGGGGTCGACTTCGACCAAGCTGGCATATTTTGAGGACGAGAAGAAGCTGGTGGAGACGAACGTCTTTCAGGACGCGCCGCTGCTGGCCAGTCTCGGGAGTGTCAGGGAGCAGCTTGACTACAGGCTTGAGATGATCAGGAAGTTCCTTGACGACAACGGTATCGACCTTACCGGGGTGGATGCCATCGTCGGACGCGGCGGCGCGAACATGCCGTGCGTCGGAGGAACATATGAGGCCAATGAGCTGCTGATACAGGACAATCTGAATGCTGTCACGGGTGTCGACCATCCCGCCAATCTCGGCATCCCGCTTGCTGCTGCTCTGCAGAAGGAGTACGGCGGCAGGGTGTTCATGGTTGACAGCCCGAAGACTGATGAGTTCTGCGACCTTGCAAGGGTAACGGGTGTTCCCGGCATATACAGGACTTCGAGCACGCATGCTCTCAACCTCAAGGGGACTGTCCGCATGCACTGCAGGAATCAGGGCGTCAGATATGAGGACGGCAACTATATCGTCTGTCACATCGACGGCGGCATGAGTATATCCGCCCATGAACACGGCAGGATGATAGATTCGACGAACAATGCCGGCGGGGAAGGCCCGTTCACTCCGACAAGGACGGGAGCTCTTCCTGTCAGCTCGGTCATCGATTACTATTTCGACAATGAGCACAGGAGCCGCATCGGGATCGGTGAGACTCACTTTGCTGATCACGGTGAAGCGGTCGCAGCGGCAAAAGAGGTGCTGACAAGAAATGCCGGTCTGACCGGGTATTTCGGGACCTCGAATTCGGATATGATCCATGAGATGGTTGAGAACGGCGACACCAGGGCAGTAAGGGTGTGGGACGCCATGATATATAACATATGCAAAGCGATCGGAGAGATGGCAACAGTGCTGTCGGGCAGGGTCGACGGGATCGTATGCGGCGGAGGTCTGCTGCGTTTCAGCGACCTGCAGCAGAAGATCCGCGAGCGCTGCGAGTGGATCGCGCCGGTATTCTTCTATCCGGGCGAGGTGGAGCATGAGGCCATGGCGGCCGGCGCGCTCCGCGTGCTGAGAGGTGAAGAGGAGCCTCTCGAATATACCGGAGAGCCGGCATTCAAAGGATTCGAAGACTAGAAATCATATATATTAAAAAAAGGAACACAGAATACATGGAATACAGAAAACTCGGAAATACCGGACTTGAAGTCAGTGTCATCGCGCTCGGATGTGAAGGGTTCGTGCAGGACACGAGTATGGCGAAAAAGTTCATAGATATGGCAGAGGAGGCAGGCGTAAACTATTTTGACCTGTTCTCACCTGACCCTGATGCGAGGTCTGCTCTCGGCGAAGCTCTTAAGGGCAGGAGAGAGAAGTTTATCATCCAGTCGCATATCTCGTCTGTGTGGAAGAACGGACAGTACGAGAGGAGCAGAGATCTTGACGATGTCAAGGCAGCATTCGAGGATTCTCTTGAGAGACTCGGAACAGACTATATCGATGTCGGCATGATCCACTACTGCGATGCGGACAGCGACTGGGATGCGATCAAGGCCAACGGTATCGTGGACTACGCGAAGCAGCTCAAAGCTGAGGGAAAGATACACCACATAGGTCTGTCATCTCATAACCCTAAGGTCGCGATGAGAGCGATCGCGGAAGGTGATATTGAAGTCCTGATGTTCAGCATCAACTATGTATACGATATGCTGCCGGGCACTGAAGATGTCAATGACCTGTGGGCTGATGAAGTGTATGAAGGCGGATTCACCAACATGGATCCTGAGAGACAGAGACTTTACGAACTGTGCGAGGACAGGGGAGTCGGCATCACTGTAATGAAAGCGTTCGCCGGCGGTGACATTCTCGATGAGAAGCTGTCACCTGCAGGTGCTGCTCTTACAGTACCGCAGTGCATCAGCTACGCACTATCGAGACCGGCAGTCGCGACGGTATGCTCGGGAGCCAGAAATGAAGAGCAGCTGGCGGAGAGCATCGCTTACTGTGACGCAAGCGAAGAGGAGCGCTCCTATGCAGAGGCGTTTGCAGCTTTCCCGCGTGTGAGCTGGAGCGGACACTGCATGTACTGCACGCACTGTCATCCGTGCCCTGCAGAGATAAACATCGCGGATGTCACCAAGTTCCTTAATCTTGCAGTGGCGCATAATGAATCTAACGGGATAGCGGAGGGCTCACCTGAATTCCGCGTGCCGGACACCGAGGCGATGCACTATAAGGTGCTTGAACATCACGCAGGTGACTGTCTTCAGTGCGGTCTCTGCGAGACCAGATGCCCGTTTGATGTCTCCATCCGTGAGAACATGAAGCGTGCTGAGAAGATATTCGGTTACTGATATTCTGCCGCCATCTTCAGACGCGATTGCTATGGGACAAAGACATGAAAAAGGTTACGAAAATCATATTAAAAAAGGGAATCAAATTAGCAGCCAGGCAGGCAGGCAAAAGCGCAAAGGATTTTGCTGTCAACACAGCAAAGGAGGCAGCGCTTGTGTACATTCACGCTGCTACTGATCAGGATCTTGCCGGCAGACCGTTCAGGAAGATAAAGAGAAGGGACAGAGATGCAGTTCTCGGGATGATGAAGGACTTCTACTCATCAGCAGCGGTCCTGTCAAACGGTTCCGAAGAGATATTCAACAACGACATCGATGCATGCATATCCGAAAATCCTTATCTCGAGGGCTTTGTATTCGTGCAGAAATGTTCTGCCGAAGCACCGGAAACTGATGATTCCGGGGATGACGTAAAAGACGAAGCAGCCCATGAAACAGAGGCGGTAAAAGAAAAACTCCTGGGATACGCAATGATCGCCCACAGCTTCAGTACGGAATACGGCATGCCGTGCATATGGATCGAGGATCTGTATCTCATCAAAGAGGCAAGAGGCATGGGTCTGGCTTCTCAGTTCCTTGAATTCCTCTCAGAGAAGTACGCCGACCATATCCTGCGTCTGGAATCAGAGAATGAGAACGAGCACGCTATGGAAGTTTATAAACGCAATGGCTTCAGCAGAATGCCGTACGTTGAAATGTACAGAAAATAGTGTTATCCTTGTAAATCTGTGGCCGGAGGATATTCTGACAACCCTTCCGCAGGAATACGTGAAAAGGAATTCATAGATTCAGCATGAAGAAAATAAATACCGGAGCTCTGATACTTATATCTATACTACTCATTGCAATTGCAGGAGTAGTATATTTTGTGCTGCTCGGACAGTGGCACACAACAGCATATGCGGCCGGCAGGACCAACACTGTCGCAGTCTACAGCTATGCTGACGAGGCTGCTCAGGGTACTGAGGAAGGCTCCGGAGAAGCGGAACATAAGCTGACCGAAACAGGAGAGGTCGTAAGAGGAAGCGAGATCGTAAGGTACAGGCAGGCGGTAGAGCAGGACGGGGTCACTTATCACAAAGTAAATGTGGAGACATTCGCGGACGGAACGGAACCGGGCGATGCAGAGCTCTACATGACTGAAGAGAGCACCGCAGATCTTGTCGATGACACAGTCCTTGAGACCGAGGTGTATGTGAGGACCCCGGCTACGATCTACGAGGATCCGGACAGCCCTGAAATCGCTTCATTCGCGGCAAAGGGAACAAAGCTTGAAGTCACAGGTCATGACAGGCTGCAGGACAACGGCTACATTAACATGTACAGGGTCTCCTACGATGCAGGAGACGGCAAAACCGCTGAAGGCTACGTTTACGGCAAATACATGACGGATACACAGGAATCGGCGGACGCTCCGTACAATGAGCACGGGGAGTACGATACGGCGAAGGACGACGGGTTCAGATTTGAACTGTACGGAGGAGAGGCGAAGGACCTCGACTTCTATCCGTACGAGAGGACTGCGATAAAGGATAATGAATTCTGCACATACGCCAGGGCGATGTACCTGAATGCTTATGCGGCTGTACATCCGGAGCAGTATGTTGAAGTTATAAAGGAGAGCGGATGCAACGCTGTTGTTATCGACCTCAAGGACGGACCTCTTACATACAAGTCAGAGGTCGCGAAGGAACTGGCACCGACCGCATATAAGAATGCGTATGTAACACCGGAGGAGTTTAAAAAGGGCGTTGACGCATACCGCGAAGCGGGAGTATATCTCATCGGAAGAATAGTAACTTTCAATGATTCCGAATACGCCAAGGACCATCCTGACGACTGCATCAAATACGGCGGCAGCTCTGGCTGGCCGAGCGCTTTCTCACGCAATGTATGGGAATACAATGTCAAGCTGGCTCAGGAGGCTGTCCGTGAATTCGGGTTCAACGAGATCCAGTTCGATTATGTAAGATTCCCTGAATCCACATATGAGATGTCCAGGTCGGGCAAAGCGGACTTCCGCAATAAATACGGCGAGTCCAAGGCTCAGGCAGTGCAGAATTTCTGCTTCTATGCGGCTGACCAGCTGAGAGAATCCGGTGCCTACATATCCGTGGATGTGTTCGGGGAGAGCGCATACAGCTATGTCACTGCATACGGACAGTACTGGACAGCGATCTCAAACATAGTAGATGCGATAAGCGCCATGCCGTACACTGATCACTTCTCCGGCGACAGGCCGTGGGAGGATCCGTACAGCTCGGTAAAGCGCTGGGCGAAAAGGGCGCAGAAGCAGCAGGAGAGGCTTCAGGATCCTGCGGTCGCAAGGACGTGGATCACGGGATACAATACTCCGCACTGGGCGCCGACCGTGAATTACGACGAAGGCAAGCTGAAAGCCCAGATAAAGGCTCTTGAGAAATGCGGACTTGACGGAGGGTTCATTCCGTGGAATGCCATGTCGGATATCGGTAAGTACAGGCAGTATAAGGGCATATGGGCAGAGTAATAAACAGAACAGCGGATCGTTGCGGCAGACGGAATGTCTGCCGTTTTTTTTCGTACGGATTTGCATTTTTTACTTTCCAGGTGGTTTATATAATTGACTAACTTTTTAACATTTTATACAATGAAACCAATAGTATATGGTCTGGTGCTTTGCGGCCGGACAGAATGACCGCAGCAGGCAGATCAGCATGTGATTTCCAGGAGGATAAGAAGGATGAAGAAGGAATATGAACCTCTATTCACGCCTTGGAAGATCGGCAATGTAGAGATCCCTAACAGGATCGTGCAGACTTCCATGGGAGGAACGTCCCTGTTCGGATGGCTTGAGCCTTGCCACTTTGATAAGGAAGCCGCTCATCATATTCTGGGCCGTGCTCAGGATGGTGTAGGACTGGTACTTCCGGGCATGCAGTGCGTAAGAGATACCATGGGCAGGAGATGGCTCTATCAGAACAAGAAGATGTTCAAGGATCTTGCAGAGTGGATACCTGAATTCCACAAGACAGGCTCCAAGCTGTTCATTCAGCTCGCCGGCGGATTCGGACGTTCGATGGCTATCAACGACATGTTCGTTCAGATGCTCAAGAACAAGCCTTTCGGCGCTGTTGCAAAGCCTTTTGTAGATATTGAATACTGCTGCGCTTCAGCATCTGAGACACCTAACAGATGGTATCCTGAGCTGAAGTCGAGACCTATGACGATCGAAGAGATCCACGAGATGGTAGAGGCTTTTGCCAAGACCGCAAAGATGTGCAAGGATGCCGGTGTTGACGGTGTCGAGATCCACGCAGTACACGAAGGATACCTCCTCGACCAGTTCACTATCGCAAACATGAACTACAGAACTGACCAGTACGGCGGTTCATTCGAGAACAGATTCAGATTCCCTGTAGAGATCGTACAGGCAATCAAGAGAGAGTGCGGAGACGACTTCCCTGTAGCTCTGAGATATTCCGTAGTATCCAAGACAAAGGGATGGCTCCAGGGAGCACAGCCGGGCGAAGAGTTCGTAGAGTTCGGACGTGACATGGAAGAGTCCGAAAAGGCTATCAAGTACCTGTCTGACATGGGTTATGACATGTTCAACTGCGACAACGGTACTTATGATGCATGGTACTGGGCACATCCGCCTGTCTACATGCCGGATAACTGCAACTTCGAGGATGTAGCTCACATCAAGAAGTTCACTGACAAGCCTGTAGTCTGTGCAGGTAAGATGGACATCAAGTTCGCTGCACAGGAAATCAAGAAGGGCAGCATTGATGCTCTCGGTATTGCCCGTCAGAACCTCGTTGACCCTGACTGGGTAACCAAGCTGCGTGAGGGCAGAGAAGAGGAAATCAAGCCTTGCATCAGATGCCACAATGCATGCTTCAATTTTGCAAAGTCGAAGCACACTGCAAATACACAGCCTCTGTTCGACTCGCTCCAGCTTGCACGCTGCGCTCTGACACCTCAGACGATGCAGCACAACAAGTACAAGATCGTACCGACCAGCAAGCCTAAGAAGGTTGCCATCGTCGGCGCGGGCTTCGGCGGACTCGAGGCAGCTCTTGTACTCAAGAAGAGAGGACACAACCCTGTAGTATTCGAGAAGGATGACAAGATGTTCGGTCTGTACAATACAGCTTCCGCAATGTCCTTCAAGGATGCTGACAAGGAACTCATGAAATGGTATGAGAGAGAGCTGAAGAAGTGGGATATCGATATCAGGCTCAATACAGAAATCAAGGATATCAATGCACTCCTTAAGTCTTATGATGATGTTATCGTATCCATCGGAACATACCCTAAGGCAATCAACATTCCTGGATTCGACAAGGCGATCACATTCACTGATCTGCTGACAGGAAAGAACAAGAAGAAATACGACAAGATCGTATTCCTCGGCGGCGGACTTTCATCCTGCGAAGCTGCATACGATGCAGTTCTCGCCGGCAAGCATCCGGTAGTAGTTGAGTTCCAGGATGACCTGATCACTGCTCCTGGCACATGCCTTGCAAACTCCTCATTCCTGAGAGAGGCTCTGCCGTTCAAGAACGTTCCTGTACATCTGCGCAGCACAGTCACCGAGATCGGCGACGGATACTGCATGATCAAGAACGTCGAGACAGGCGAGGAATGGAAGGAAGAGTGTGACTGCGTAGTCAACGGACTCGGATTCGTACCTAATGACCAGTTCGCTTCGATCAAGAACAAGCATCTCCACAGATGCGGAACCTGCGTAAAGTGGGGCGCACTCAGAGAGGTTATCTGGGGAGCATGGGATGTTGCAATGAAGATCTAACTTGCAGCTGTAATAGTTTTAATAGAGACCGCCGGGTCAACCCCGGCGGTTTTGTGTTACAATAGTTTTAACCGGCAGGTGTAATAAGGGTAGAAGAACTAAGAACACGAAGCATGCTTAAAGATAAAAGAGAGGTGCTCTATGGGACACGGATTCATGATAAAAAGTATTGAAGACGAACGGGCTTATCATAACACTGCGGTGCTTATCTATCTGAAAGCGTTCAGAGATGTTATGGGTGAGACCGACATAAGGATAGGAAATTCCCTCAATCAGGGATATTTCACATATGCCCACACTGACCGCCCGCTTACATCCACGGATGTCCATAAGATATGGAACCGTATGGAGGCCATAGTCGATCAGGATATTGAGATAGTAATAGAGCATGACACTGCAGCTCACGCGGCGGAAAGGTGGCGCGCGGTCGGCTGCAAGGAGAAGGCGGAACTGCTTGAGGGCAGGGATCCTGAAGAAATCGTTGAAATCGCAAATATCGACGGATACAGGAACTGCATGTACAGCAGGGTCCTCCCGTCAACCGGATATGTGGATGTATTTGAGCTGAGAGCTTACAGAAACGGCCTGCTCCTGCGTCTTCCTAATGCACTGAGCCCGGACGAAGTTCCGCAGTACAGGGATGACGATAAGCTCTATGATGCTTTTGCCGAGAGCAAGAGGATGAGAAAGCACACCGGTATCGATTATCTTGCCGATCTGAACAAACAGATACGCGAGGGAAATTCCGATGAGGTCATCCGCGCGAGTGAATGGCTTCAGCGCAGGCAGATAGAATATTATGCCGACATGATCGTAAGGCAGGAAAAGAAGATCGTTCTTATCGCGGGCCCTTCATCGAGCGGAAAGACCACGACAGCCAAAAGGCTGTGCGAGGCAATAGCAGAGAGAAAGAGCGAACCTCTTTACCTCGGGACTGATGACTATTTTGTAGAGAGAGAACAGACTCCGATAGGTGAGGACGGCAAGCCTGACTTTGAAGGTCTGGGCGCGCTGGATCTTGATCTGTTCAACAGCCAGATTGGGAACCTGATCCACGGACAGGAAGTCGACCTGCCTGAGTTCGATTTCATAAACGGCACCAAAGTGTTCGGCAAAAGGATAACAAGACTTAAAAAGGGACAGATACTTGTTATCGAAGGAATACACAGCCTGAACGACATGCTGACTGAATCCATCGAAAGAAAAGACAAATTCAAGCTGTATATCAGCCCTCTGACACAGATGGGCGTCGACAGACACAACAGGATATCCACTGCTGATGCCAGACTCCTCAGGAGAATGGTCAGAGACAACAGGGACAGGGGATATAATGCAGAGGCTACACTCGAGCAATGGCCTAAGGTAAGAGCGGGGGAGAGCGTCAACGTGTTCCCGTACAGCTCATCTGCTGATGTCGTATTCAATTCGAGCACGGTCTATGAGACGAACCTCCTGAGGACTTACGCTGAGCCTCTTCTCAAAGCAATAAAAGAGGACAGTCCGCAGTATGGTGAAGCCCGGAGGATACTCAATTTCATGAAGTACTTCGATCCGATCACATCTTCGGAAGCTGTTCCTGACTACTCGATCCTCAGAGAATTCATCGGAAAGAGATAGCAGCGCATTGCCGGATCATCCCGGCAATATGCATAACAGAATTCAAAAAATAGTTAAAAAACAAAGCCGGTTACACAATATAGTGTTAAAATATTGGATGTAATCGGTTTTTGTGTTGCATTTTTATACACTCATCTGTATAATTACAAACTAAGTTATGCAAGGTGATGCGTAACTTAATTGGGCATACAGAGAATGTTGATTGAAAGGTATAGTTATGAAGAATATTTTTACTGATGAGCGTGAAATCAAGACACCTAAGCTGTATCACGCATTGATATCCTTTATTGGACTGATTGCCGTGATGTCTGTGGGAATCATCATATTCGAAGTCGATCCTCACATTCCTATGTTTGTGGGAGTCATCATCTCGGCAGTCGTAGCGATGGTGCTCGGCTATAAATGGTCAGACATCGAGAAGATGATGGTTGACGGCATAGGCAAGGCCATGCAGTCGATACTTATCCTTGCCATAGTCGGCATGATGGTCGGAACATGGCTGCTGTCAGGAACGATCCCGACGATGATCTATTACGGGCTCAAGCTGCTGTCACCTAAGATCTTCCTGGTCGCTGCAGTTCTGATATGTTCTGTCACATCACTGGCGACAGGTACTTCGTGGGGAACGATGGGCACCATGGGTCTCGCGCTGATAGGTATTGGTTCAGGCCTCGGGATGCCTATAGGACCTACAGCAGGTGCAGTCATCTGCGGCGCTTATTTCGGAGATAAGCTGTCACCGCTGTCGGATACGACCAACCTGGCACCGGCAATGGCAGGAACAGACGTATTCACACACGTGAAGTACATGCTGAAGTCTACTATCATCGCATATGCCATTGCGCTTGTGTTCTTCGGGATATACGGCTTCATGCACGCCTCCGGGGGAAACGTGGACACATCACAGGCTGAGATACTCATGCAGGGGATACATGATACATTCAATATCAACCCGCTGCTTCTGCTGCCTCCTCTGGTTGTAATCCTTGCGATCGCATTCAAGGTTCCGGCTATACCGGGAATAACGCTCGGACTTCTGACAGCTGCTGTAATGGCACCGGTCTTCCAGGGGAACCTCGCGGTCTACGACGGAGACCTTGAACTTCTGCATAACGGAGCCAACATGGGAGATATCCTTTCGGTAGCGCTGAACGGATTCTACTGCAATACTGAAATAGAAGCTCTTAACGACCTTCTTACAACAGGAGGTCTTATGAATATGTCAAGCTCGATCCTGATGACGGTAATAGCCATGATGTTTGGAGGCATCATGGAGGGAAGCGGACAGCTTGCTGTCATAATCAACGCTATCATCAAACACATCAAGGGCGATGCGGGACTGGTCGTTGCCACAGAGGCGACATGTGTGCTGTCCAATGTAGTAATGCCAGAGCAGTACATTTCCATCCTCGTACCGGGCAGAATGTATGCACCTGCCTACAGGGAGAGGGGGATCCATCCTAAGAGCCTGTCGAACGCACTGGAGTCAGCCGGTACTGTTACATCGTGTCTTGTTCCGTGGAACACCTGCGGTATGTTCATAAAGAACACTCTCGGCGTTTCAACCATGACATATGCACCTTGGGCAGTATTCAACTATGTAATGCCGATCATCTGCATAATCATGGCCTTCATGGGAATCACTGTCACTAAGATGACTCCGGAAGAGCAGGCTAAGGCTGATGCCGGTGAGCTGGTATAGTACGGAGGCACATATGAAAAGCTGCAGAAATAAAAAAGGATCAGCCGCTCCTTATCTCATAATCCTGCTGATCATTGCTCTCGCTATAGGATTTCTGTTCATGAGGATGAACTGGAGAAGGTTCAAGGCTGAAGCCGGATTTACTTTTACGATTATTGCCATAATAGTCATTCTGATACTTATTCTTGTGCTGGTTGTCAGACATAAGATCAGAAAGGTGAAAAAAGAGAAAGAAAAGGCAGCAAAGGAAGCTGAAAAGCTTGCTGCAGAACAGGGCAAGGAAGAGCCGGAAAAGTAAGAACGGGAATCCTTTAAAGGGGGGCAGAGTGGAGGAGTATCCCATGCCCTGAAGAGTATATATAGTATCTGAAACATGATCCGACACTACATATTGTGTCGGGTCTTTTTGCGTTGCGATAAAAAATGCCTGAAAGTGGGGGTAAATTCAAAAAAGTGGGGGAAAAGCGCTAAAAATCGAGGATATTCTTTGAAAAAGGGAGTGAAGTGGAGTAAAATGGAGACAAGCTAAAGAATGGGGAGTTTTATATGTTCACAGGCACATACCAGAACTCAATAGACAGCAAGAACCGGATGATAATCCCTTCAAGATACAGGGATCAGCTCGGCGGTCATTGCATGCTCACAAGAGGGTTCGACAGATGCCTGTACATCTACTCCATGGAAGATTACGAAGTGCTGGTCAGCAAGATCAGAAAACTGCCGCAGTCAGACAGAGACGTCCGTAAGTTCATCAGAGAGTTCTTCTCAAACACTGAGGAATGTCATCTCGACTCACAGGGCAGGATACTGATCCCGCAGCATCTCAGAGACTATGCGGGGATAAACAAGAACCTGGTCACCAAGGGCGCACTGGACAAGATAGAGATCTGGAGCACTGAGGTACTCTCAGACCCTGAAGGCGAGAATATGATGGACAACGAAGAGTTCGTCAGAAAGCTCGACATGTATGACCTCTAGGAGGCGGATATGGAATTTGCACATGTTCCTGTTCTGTACAACGAGGTCATGGAAGCCCTGAACATCAGACCTGACGGCATATATGTTGACGGTACAGTCGGAGGCGGCGGACATTCATCCGGGATATGCGAAAGACTTTCCACTGAAGGAACGCTGATCGCAGTAGACAGAGATACAGCAGCCCTTGAGGCAGCAGGAGCAAGACTCGCCGGATATGAATGCAGAAAGAAATTCATCCATGCCAACTACAGCGAGACTGATGTTATAGAAGAAGCTGCAGGCGGAAAGGTTAGCGGCATACTCCTCGACCTGGGAGTCTCATCATTCCAGCTCGACAATGCCGAAAGGGGCTTCTCATATATGCACGATGCGCCGATGGATATGCGCATGAACGAGGATGATGTCCTAACTGCATATGACGTCGTAAACAGCTACAGCGAGAAGGAACTCACAAGAATAATCAGAGAGTACGGCGAAGAGAAATGGGCTTCAAGGATCGCCCGGTTCATCGTAAGGGCCAGGGCGGAAAACCCGGTCAGAACAACAGGAGAGCTCACAGATATCATCAAGGCGGCGATACCTGCAAGAGCAAGAAGGACCGGCCCGCATCCTGCCAAGAGAACATTCCAGGCTATAAGGATCGAGGTAAACGATGAGCTCGGACACCTGAGAGAAGCGGTCAGCAGACTGCCGGACCTTCTCGAAAGCGGAGGCAGACTGGCGATAATAACTTTCCACTCTCTTGAGGACAGGATAGTAAAGACCGAATTTGAAAGAAGACTTGACCCGTGCACATGTCCTAAGGAATTCCCGGTATGTGTATGCGGAAAAGTGGCAGATGTCAGGAAGGTGACGAGAAAGCCGGTTGCTCCTTCAGAGGAGGAACTGGAAACAAACCCGAGAGCAAGAAGCGCAAAGCTGAGGGTGATAGAAAAGCTGTAGATAAAACACACTGAATCGCGGCTGAGAGGCCGCTGAGGGGATGCAAAGATGACAAACACAATGGTCGGAGGAACACAGACAATAACTGCCGGAAACCTGAGGAATACGGGTGTCCGCACTTTACCTGCAGGAAACGCCAGGAGAACCGGAGTACGCACCTTACCGGCTGCAAGGACCAGATCCAGGAGAGCGTCAAGAAACATGATCCTGACAATGGTCGCACTGATGGCAGCAGTATTCGTTCTCGTTGGTCTCAGCGCTTATGCTGCAAGCATACAGCATGCCAACAACGTACTGACACAGGAAAATGCTTATCTCCAGGCCGAGATCGACTCTCTCAACAGCCAGATAGTCGAGCAGACCAAGGTCACAAGGGTCGAAGAGGTAGCAACAAAGGAATACGGCATGGTATATCCGACATCAGATAACTGCATTGTCATCAATGAGAACGAGGAAAGCAGCACAAGCCTCGCAGCATCGATCAGAAGTGAAGCTTACAATTAACCGGAAAATGCCGGTGTAGATGCAGCCACTGATCCGGAAACGGGCCAGTGGTGTTTTTTTCTAAATGCGGTAGCGGCATTTACCTTGGTATACAAGATGTTGTATAATACAAATATCTATGTAAACCTGACTTTACGCAGGTCATAATATCTGATGGCGAAGAAGAGAAAAGCAAGCAAAACAGACAACAGAATAGAAAAAAAGAGGGAGAAATCCCGCAGATCAAAGAAGGCAGTACGCAGCACAGGTCTTGATGACAAGTATGCATACGGGTCTTTTGATTTTGATGAATACGGAAAGGAAGCCTTCAGCCGCGACGGATACGAATACAGGGGCCGCGACACCGGTGATGCGCGCATGGATGCGAAGCGTGACCTTAAGCGCGACAGGATCCGCAGGGAAGCGGACACAAGCCGCATCACACCCCTGAACCGCAGCAGGCTGGTACTTGGATTTGCGGTCATACTGCTCCTCATGACAGCGCTCATTTTCAGGATGGGATACTGGCAGATAGTCAGAGCGGACGAGCTGAGAACTATGGCTGTATCGATGCAGAAGGTCGATACAGAACTCGATCCTGTAAGGGGCACTATTTATGACTCCAAGATGAGCGTGCTCGCTGAGGCTGTAACCGAGTATGAGCTGTACGGATACACTCAGTATCTCTACAAGGATGAGGATATAAGTCTCAGAGAGAAGACGAGTACTGTCAGAAAGCTCGCTGAGATCACGGGAGAGGATGAGGAGACTATAAGAAACAAGCTCGGCGGAGACGAGGATAACCTCGTACTGCTGGCGGACGGACTTACCAGGGAACAGGTGGAAAAAGCCGAGAAGATATGGGGAAGCCTGGTGACAGTCAAGACCAAGGCTTCGAGGTACTATCCTAATGATGCATTTGCAGCCCAGATCCTCGGAGGCGTAAGTTCTGACAACGTCGGAAGATCCGGACTTGAGTATGAGTACAATTCGACTCTGGCAGGGGTAAAGGGCAGGATGGTCAGGACCACTGACCGTGACGGCAATACTCTGTCAGGAAGCCGCACCAAGTACTATGAGCCGCAGGACGGAAACAGCATCGTAACAACCGTTGACTCGGTAATCCAGAGCTTTGTTGAATCGGCTCTTGAGACAGGCATGGAGAAGACGGGCGCGAGCCAGATAACATGCATCGTGACCAATCCGAAGACAGGCGATATCCTTGCGATGGCAACGACTCCTGAATTCGACCCTAACAACTCCTCGGAACCGTATTCCAAGGAGGAGAAGGAAAAGTTCAAGAAGATGACCCCCGAGGAGCAGACGGAGTATCTGAGCAGAATGTGGACAATCGACGGCATAAGTACTGTGTACGAGCCTGGTTCGACATTCAAGCTGATAACAGCTGCAGCGGCACTTGAATCTGCAAGCGCCAACAGCAAGTCAAGATATTACTGCGACGGAAGCATCCATGTAGGCAACTATAATCTGAGGTGCCTCGACATTCACGGAAAACAGTCGCTGAAGGAAGCCGTAGGTAATTCCTGCAACCCTGCACTCGCGCAGGTCGCCCTCGATATGGGTGCGAACACCTTCTACAACTATATCGACCTGTTCGGGTTCAACGATAAGACCGGAATAGATCTTCCGGGAGAAACCAACTCCATCGTCAAGAATCCGGACGGCATGGGAGATGTAGATCTGGCGACGACGGGATTCGGACAGGGAATCGCTGTCACTCCGCTTCAGATCCTCTGCGCGGTCAACAGCTTCGGAAATGACGGCGTGCTCATGAAGCCTAAGCTGGTGAAGAGGATCATCGACAGTGAAGGCAATACAGTCAAGACTGTTGAGGATACCGAAGTAAGGCAGGTCGTTTCAGAAGAAACAGCTGCAAAAATTCGTGATATCATGGAATACTATGTCGCGGAGTCCGGTTCCGGAGATCAGGCTTATGTTCCGGGATACAGAGTAGGCGGCAAGACCGGTACAGCTAACGTAGTAGAAGGCAAGGGATATTCCAAGAGCGCGACCAACACTTCATTCGTAGCTATGGCGCCTATGGATGATCCTCAGATTTCCATGATAGTTATCGTATACAGACCTACCAAGATCCAGTACGGTAACTATACTGCAGGTCCGATCGTCAAGGAGATAATGGAGAAATCCCTGCAGTACATGGGAGTAGAGAGAAAATACACCAAGAGTGAGGCCAAGGAAGTCAAGAAGAGCCAGGTCAAGGTGCCGGATGTCACAGGCATGAACAGCAAGGATGCGATCAGGGAGCTCAAGAAGAAGGGACTCGGATACAAGATCGCGCCTGAACCTGAAGACGGCAAGACAGAGAACTTTGTGGTCCTCGACCAGAACCCGAAAGCGGGCTCAAGGGCGGACAAAGACTCGATAGTATATATCTACAGCGAATAATAATCACAGGAGAACACATAAAGTATGCAGTTGTACAAGTACGCTTTGATAGCAGTCATAGCCTTTGCGGTTTCGATGTTCGTTACAGCAAGGATGATACCGTTTCTCAGAGAAAAGCAGTTCGGACAGTTTATCAGAGAAGACGGTCCGCAGGCTCATCTGAGCAAGGCGGGGACGCCTACTATGGGAGGCATCGCGATGGTCGCGGGCATCACAGTTGCCCTGATCGCCAGCAGCTTCATTACCGGAAAGTTCGGAGCTGACAAGCTGGCTATACTGCTGAGCATGTACGCATTCGGATTCATAGGATTCGTTGACGACTACAATAAGATAGCCAAGAAACAGAATGAGGGTCTTACACCGCGCCAGAAGATAGTTCTTCAGGTGCTCTTCGGTGCAGCTCTCGCTGTTTTCATGATGCTCAGAGAGGGTACATCGGTACTTATCCCGTTTGCAAAGGTGAGCGTGGACTTCGGGGTGTTCTATATACCTTTCATAATCTTCGTCGAAGTTGCGATGGCCAATTCAGTTAATCTGACAGACGGTCTTGACGGACTTGCATCAAGTACATCTGCGATCGTTGCCGCATGCTTCGCGGTGATCGGCATGTTCATCATCCCTGGCGGGAATGAGTCTATGGCAGCTGCTGCACAGGCAGTCTTCGGAGCGGCACTCGGATTCCTGGTATACAACCATTATCCAGCAAGGATATTCATGGGAGACACCGGATCCATGGCTCTCGGCGGTGTTCTTTCGGCAACTGCTATCATAGGACATGTTGAGTGGCTTCTCCCTATAGCCGGCCTCATCTTCGTATGTGAGGCTCTGTCTGTTATCATTCAGGTCACATATTTCAAAAAGACCGGCGGGAAGAGAATATTCCGCATGGCACCTATACACCATCACTTTGAACTCGGCGGATGGCATGAGACCAAGGTCGTCAGGGTATTCTGCCTGTTCACTCTGGTCTGCTGCATCATCGCAGTAATATCAGTTATGTAAAAAAGAAGGGGATAATCAGAAAATGAAAGAATCTTTCAGAAACAGATTGAAGGATATGAATATACTGGTCGTCGGAATGGGACGGTCGGGCAAAGCCGCGCTCAGAGCGCTTTCAGGAACAGGAGCTGTGCTGTACGCACAGGACTCACAGGATGCGTCCAATATGGATGAAGATTTCCTGCAGTTCCTGGAGGAAGGGCATGTGAAGACATACTTCGGATCCCTTCCGGACGACATGTCTGTGTTTGACATGCTGGTACTCAGCCCGGGAGTTCCTCCTCAGCTTGAATTCGTTCAGAAAGCGGCTGCGGAAGGCGCTGAGATCATCGGAGAGCTGGAACTTGCATACAGAATGACGGACGCTCATTTTGCGGCCATAACCGGAACCAACGGCAAAACGACTACAACTACTCTTGTCGGCGAGATATTCAAGGCGGCCGGCAGGAAGACATCCGTAGTCGGAAATATAGGCAATCCTGTGGTAACGGAAGCAGTATCTGCAGACAGCGATTCGTGGATGGTAACGGAGGTGTCATCCTTCCAGCTGGAGACGACAAGGGACTTCAGACCGGAAGTATCTGCCATCCTGAACCTCACACCGGATCATCTCAACAGACACAAGACGATGAAGGCATACGGAGATGCCAAGGCAAGAGTGGCTGTGAACCAGTCTCCTGAAGAGTACCTCATCATCAACTGTGATGACGAGGCTGCAATGGAGCTGGCGCAGCAGAGCAGGGCGACCGTAGTTCCTTTCAGCAGAAAGAAGACTCTCGACGCAGGGGCATATCTCGATGGTGACGATATAGTCATAAGAGATTTTGACGGAAACATGCACCGCATCTGCAGCAAGGGGGATCTCAGGATAATCGGAGACCACAATGTAGAGAATGTACTCGCTGCAGCAGCTCTCAGCTATTATGCAGGCATCGATGAGGAAGTGATCGGCAGTGCTGTCAGAGCCTTCCCGGGCGTGGAGCACAGGATCGAATTCTGCGGGACCAGGGACGGTGTTGATTACTACAATGACTCCAAGGGAACCAATGTGGATGCTGCAGTAATAGCGCTCAAGGCTCTCAGGAACAACATCATCCTTATCGCAGGAGGCGACGGCAAGGCGCAGGACTTTACAGATCTCGCTGAGCACCTTAACGGTGCTGTAACAGCGCTGGTGCTGCTCGGAAGAGACGCACCTCTCATCGAGGAGGCAGCGCGCAAAGCCGGATTCACGGATATATATACATGCGGCAGCATGGAGGAATGCGTACGCAAATCCTCTGAACTGGCACGCAGCGGCGACAAGGTACTGCTGTCCCCGGCGTGTGCAAGCTGGGACATGTATCCTAATTTTGAGGTAAGAGGAAGACACTTCAAGCAGTGTGTCAGGGATATAACCGGTTAACGGCCGCAGGAGAACAGCACAGGGAGACTGATGGCAAAAAAATCATCAAGTAAAACAGAATCAAGAAAACTCAGTGCTGCAGAACGCAGGGAGCTCAAGGCAAAGCGCAAGGCGGACCGCAAGGCAACCAAAGCAGAGGCAAGGAAGCAGAGAAGGAAGAACCTGTGGGACAGAGTCAGAGGAGCTACAGGCGGGAGCGACATCGTCGTGATCGTCATGGTCCTTCTTTTCTCGTTCTTCGGAATTGCCATGGTATTCAGCGCCGGATATTATCAGACAATCAATACGGCCAGTCCGAATCCGTTCTATTACCTTATAAGACAGGGTATATTCGTAGCGACCGGTCTGTTGTGGATGATATTCTTTGCAAGCTTTGACTATCACAGATATGAGAAGCTGGGCAACGCGGCAGCTCTTGTAAGTATAGGCCTGCTCGTGCTGGTACTGCTCATAGGACAGAACGTCAACGGAGCCGTAAGATGGATCAATCTCGGTTTCTTCAGATTCACACCGAGTGAATTCTCGAAGATGTTCATGATCATCTTCACTTCGGCATTCCTTGTGAGAGATCCGAGCAATATCCGTACGGCCAAGGGGCTGGGGATACTCGTGCTTGTCATGGGAATGCATTTCGGACTCATCATCATGCAGCCTAACCTGTCGACGGCTATCGTAATCGTACTGATCATGATCGCCATCATGATAGTTGCGGGACTCAATCTCGCTTTCCTGCTGGCACCTATGGCTGCGGCTGTCGCCGGATACTTCTACATCATCACATTCAAGAATCCGTATCACTGGTACCAGAGGCTTACAAGCTTTATGGATCCTTTTGCGGACAGGCAGGGCGACGGTTATCAGGTAACACAGGGCCTTATAGCTCTCGGAAACGGAGGCCTCAAGGGCCTCGGATTCGGCCAGAGCATAGCCAAGAACATGTATCTGCCTGAACCTCAGAACGACTTTATTCTGGCCATACTCGGAGAAGAACTCGGATTTATCGGATTCCTCATCCTGATGGCCGCATACATAATACTTATCACAAGGCTGATGATGATAGCCCTCAAGGCGAGAGACAGGCTCGGCTTCTACCTGGCCACAGGCGTGGCGGTAATGCTCGGTCTGCAGGTGATCATCAACGTAGCCGTAGTAACATCATCGATGCCTGCGACAGGCATCACGCTTCCGTTCATCAGCTACGGAGGTACATCCATCTGGTCATTCATGATGGTCATGGGCATAGCGCTCAATGTATCCAAACGGCAGGAACCGGGAAGCAGACTTAACAGAAAGGCAGTAAGACAATGAGAATAGTCCTCACGGGAGGGGCTACAGGAGGCCACATATATCCGGCACTTGCCATCGGAGATGCGTTTAAGGCAAGAGACCCGGAGACAGAAATCATATATATAGCAAGCGGAAAATCTCTTGAGAGATCGATCATACCTGACCACGGGTACAAGCTGTATGAAGTTGAGACTGCTCCTCTCGACAGAAGGAGCATCAGCAAGGCAGCTGTCACAGCGGCCAGGACCCTGAGAGGAAGGCAGCAGGCAAGAAAGATAATGAAGTCTTTCAGGCCTGATGTTGTTGTGAGCACAGGCAGCTACGTAAGCGTGCCTGTTGTTCTTGCGGGCAAAAGTCTCGGAGCTTCAATATATCTGCACGAGCAGAACGGATATCCGGGAGTGTCGAACAGATTCCTCGCGAGATTCGCGACGAAGGTGTTCCTCGGATTCGAGGCAGCGAGAGAGCATTTTGCCGATCAGAGCAAGATCATCTACTCAGGCAATCCTGTAAGAAGCGACTTCAGAGAGAGAAACAGACAGGACGACCGCAGAACTCTCGGAATACCGGAAGACGATTTTGTCATCATGGTATTCGGCGGCAGCCTCGGATCTGAAACCACCAATACGGTCGGTGAGGAAATAGCAAGAGAATATGCAGGCAGGAAGGGCTATACCGTGATATGGGGCACCGGCAGCATGTACTACGATGAGATAACGGAGAGATTCGCCCGTGAAGGATTCAGTCCTGACAACGTAAGGATATCCGCATTCATCAAAAATATGCCGGAAGTACTGTCGGCAGCAGACATGACCATAAGCAGGAGCGGAGCTCTTTCAACTGCAGAGACGACTATGGAGGGGCGTGCTGCTATATTCATCCCTTCACCTAATGTCACCGCAGATCATCAGTACTACAATGCAAAGGCGGTTGCCGATGCAGGCGGGGCATTCATAGTCAGGGAAAACGAGAATACAGTCCGCGATGTCATGAGGATAATACGTTCACTTGACAGCGACAGGGAACAGATAAGACAGATGGAAGCAGCCAGCAGGAGCGTTGCACCGGTACACGCTACTGACATTATCTGCGATACCATCATGGAGACATACAGGAAGTGAGCACTGAAAAGACTGATGCTATAGAGAATACAGAAGACATCAGCACAGCTGCGGACGGGGAAGTTTCTGAACCGGAAAACGACGCTGCAGCTGAAACAGCAGCTGAGGAGAAGCAGACTCCTGCGGAGACCGTCCGCAAGGAAACTGCCTCCTTTGACGTTGCGGAAAATAATGAAAGTGAAGCTGCTCCGCAGGATACAGACGCTTCTGATGAAGCACCGGAGCAGACGATCAAAAGAGAACTGGAAACAGACGGGGAAGCCGGAACAGATACGCAGAACGGTCAGGAAGAAGCCGCTGCGGAAGAACCTGAGACGGAGTCTGAAACCGACCCTGAAACTGAAGAGATAAAAGAGATAAAGAAGAGAATAAGGGAGCGCAAGAAGGAGAAAAAGAGAAAGGCCAGAAGACGCAAGACCGTATTCTGGACAGCACTTTCGATCATTGCTCTGACGGTTGCGGGATTCATCTTCTCTCTTTCGGGCTTCTTCACTGTCGATTCCATCGAGGTGCAGGGCAATTCCCATTTCACCTCAGAGGAAATCATAAACATCGCTCATGCGGTTCCGGGACACAACCTGCTGTACAATCCGGGCTCCAAGACGATCACGGATTATCTTGAACAGAATCCGTACATCAAGTCCGCATCTGTTCTGAGAAAACTTCCGTCGACTCTGGTGATAGTGGTCGAGGAAAGGGAGGAAGCGATCTCGTTCAATTACGATGATGACTATCTCATCATGGATGATGAAGGCATCCTTCTCAAGAAGACGCGTACAGAGCCTAAGGTCACCAGCGTAAGCGGGCTTGTCGTTACAAAGCTCAGACTGGGCGACACTGTAGGAACCGAGAACCAGCAGATGTTCAGCAGACTGCTGAGGCTTGTAAGAGCTATGAAGGCCGCGGACATGTACTTTGTATCGATAGATATGACAGGCTATGAGGAAGACATGTCTGTAAAGGCGTATATCTATGACAAGCTTGTAGTAAAGACAGACTATGAGTCTCTTGTGACCAATCTCAAGAACGGAAGACTTCACAAAATCGTGGAGAAACTGTTCGAAGATGATATCAGGAGAGGAACTATCACATTCGGAGAAGACGGATCGGCATCATTTGAGCCTGGAATATGATTGACCGTAAACCCGGAAACGATTATCCGGGCCGGGCGCAGATTTACAAGTAATTGTGTTACGTAAACCTAAAAACCCCTAAATATTGTGGTTTTTTGCCAAAAATGTAATGCATTTGCACAACATATGTGTTAAGATAACTATATCTATTTATGAGTTCAATGAGGAGGACACACTATGGAATTCGTTTCTGATTTCGTATCCGAGACAGATAATGCCGCGATCATAAAAGTAATCGGCGTTGGCGGTGGCGGATGCAACGCTATCAACAGGATGGTCGACACCGGTCTTGGCGGCGTATCTTTCATCGCTGTAAATACAGACAGACAGGCACTCGCTAAGTGCAAGGCTGAGATCAAGATCCAGCTGGGCGAGAAAGTTGCCGGAGGCAGGGGAGCCGGCGCTAATCCTGAACTTGGACAGAAGGCTGCAGAGGAAACTATCGATGAGATCATTTCCCACATCCAGGATGCTGACATGGTATTCATCACAGCAGGAATGGGCGGCGGAACAGGTACAGGAGCTGCTCCTGTTATCGCAAAGGCTTCCATGGACTGCGGCGCACTTACAGTCGCTGTTGTTACCAAGCCTTTCACATTCGAGGGCAAGAAGCGCTGGAACAGAGCTGCAAAGGGCATTCAGTATCTGAGCAACTTTGTTGACTCTCTGGTCGTGATCCCTAATGACAGACTTATCGACACCAGCCAGAAGAACACATCGATGCTCGAGGCATTCGCTATGGCAGACGATGTACTGAGACAGGGTGTACAGGGCATTTCCGATCTGATCAGTGAATACGGTCTTGTAAACGTAGACTTCGCGGACGTAAGAACGATCATGGAGGGCAGAGGAATCGCTCACATGGGAGTCGGCGTAGGCGAAGGCGAGAACAGAATAGAAGAAGCTGTTCAGGCAGCACTCAACAGCCCGCTGCTCGAGACATCCATCAGCGGAGCAAAGTCTATCCTGCTGTACGTTTCCGGCGGATACGACATGGGTATGCTTGACATCAATACTATCGCTGAAAAGGTTCAGACAGAGGCTGACCCTGATGCCAACATCATCTTCGGAGCTGCTATCAGCGAAGAGATGAACGAGAAGATCTCTGTAACGATCATCGCTACAGACTTCGGCAATGTTAAGGCTGGCATGGGCGGCAGCACAATCGTTGATGCTCCGGCAGAGGCTCCTGCAAGAGGAACAAGCAGCCTTCCAAGAGTGACCATCGACGGTCTGGAAGGATTCGAAGCAGATCTCGACTCACTTCTCGGTGATAACGGACAGGCAGAAACATCCGGTACGGATTTTGACATTCCGGACTTCCTCAGATAATCAGCATACAGGGCAAGAAACAGCAAGATGCTTATCAGAGTAGAATCATCTGATAACAGCCGTATAAGGCTGGTCAGAAAGCTGGCAACCAGAAAGGGCAGGTCTGCAGAGGGGAGATTCGTAATAGAAGGACTCAACCTCTGCAGGGAAGCTGTTCAGAGGTCGCTCGACATTGAGTTCCTGATGATCCCGGATGACTGGAAGACTTCCGGAGGCAGTGACGACCTGAGCGGTCTCAGAGCCTTCACAGAGGAATGCATCTCCGATCCCGGACTTACAGTCTGCACGGTTCCGGCGAAGATCTTTGCCGGACTGACCGATGCCGGCAATGGTATCGGTATATGCGCTGTGCTGAAGATACCGGAGACTGACCTTACTGCCGTATCCCGTCTTCCATCCGGTGCGAATATTCTGGTCCTCGACAGGATACAGGATCCAGGCAACATGGGAACGATGATCAGGACTGCTGTTGCTGCAGGTTATGGAATGATAATCGCAGTCAAGGGAACGGTGGATGTGTATTCCGCAAAGGTTCTCAGAGCTACAGCCGGCATGATCTTCGAGATACCGATCGTATATGCTGACGGCACTGAAGAGCTTGCAGATGTTCTCAGGGCGTCAGGAAGGAAAATAGCTGTTACGGATCCTGCGGGAGGCAGGCCTTATTATGAGGAAGACCTCAGCAGAAATACCGCTCTCGTTATAGGCAACGAAGGCAACGGCGTCAGCGATGAAGTGATGGCGCTTGCTGATATCAGAGTAACTTTGCCCATGAAGGGCAGCATCGAATCTCTCAATGCTGCTGTATCG
>Ga0256404_1002899_pt1 | contig 36427 bp, 22 predicted proteins | sample RumenRJG_01DNA_FD_185990 | JGI IMG/M metagenome (GOLD analysis project Ga0256404, IMG submission 185990) | Bovine rumen microbial communities from Lethbridge, Alberta, Canada - RJG_01 | ecosystem: Host-associated > Mammals > Digestive system > Stomach > Rumen | place: Canada: Alberta | collected... | reverse complement strand
CTACAAAGATACGAAGATTTCTCCAGTTATTTGTTGATTAAAATGTTAAAAATCAATAAAATACATCAAAAATATAGCAGAAAAATCAAACATCATTTTACCTTATTTTTTTATCAATACTTAGTGGTTTTACAATTCGACCCATTGGATGGGAATGTCTGTGAATGACCAGCAACTGATGGTTAGTTTCTGAATGCGCTTGACCGAAGTGGGTACTTTGAATGGCTTGGAGACGAGTTCTGTAAAGTAGCTTGTCGATGATACTCCGCTTGGGAGAAACACGTCGGATTTCTGCTCATACATATTGCCGTCTTCGTCAAAGAATTTAGTCTCCGAAGAATTCATACTCATCGAGCCGTTTAACTTGATGATGATACGGACCTCGCCTGTTTTACGGTTGCCAACGATGCCGGACAGATGTATAAAAGTGCCGTGGTTGATGGCATATTTGATGCCATCCCAGTCGCCCTCTTTGGCCGTTTCGATAAAACCTGTGTGTTCAATGACAGGAGTGCCTTCGAAAACGTGGCGGCGGCTAAGGTAGTGCTCGGCAGGCCAGCAGGCAGGATGGGGGTCTCGGGGTTCCCATTCGATAGGTATATTGTAGAAGGTGGCAAGTTCTTCAGGCCAGCGGTCTCCGTTCGAGCCGCAGAGAACCACCTTTTTAAGCATTCTGACGTCGGGGTTGACAACTACGCTCTCATTGCCTCGAATGGTGATTTTGGTGGCTAAGTTGTCGGTGATAGGATACCACGGTAGGGCGTTTTTGTTGTCTCTTGTGTAGGAAGGGATTGTGTTGCCCTTGTCGTCGGTCACAGACAAGACGCCTAACGAAATGGCGTAGGCCGACTTGGCGGTGCGGGTTGCATCGACTTTAAAACTCAATATTCCAGTTGCCGGGTCGCCGTATGCTTTGAGATTGGTGAAATGTACTGGTTCGGAGCCTGTCTGGTTGGCGCTCTTATTGGTGCTGCTCTGTTTGCTGTTGCCGTTGTCAATAGTCACGGCTTTCTTGAGCTCTTTCCAGGCATCCCGCAATATTTGAGCCTCAAGGGGATTCCCAAAACAGAGAAAGGCTGTCATTGAAAGCAATGTTACGATTTTTCTCATAGTTGTAAAGAATGATTATATTTCGTCACTTAAATAACTGTTGTCGTTGCCGGAATAGTGGAAATCGTCGATTTCCTTGACATCGGGCATTGGGATTATTGTTCCTGTTTCGTCGATTACTGTCGAGTTGTCTATCACCGACCTGTTTGCGCAAAAATCGCCTAACCAATACCTTTGGATAGCTTTGTCCAATGGTGAACCGTGAATTGTTCCATTGTTGTCGATGATATGCCATCCGTCGTCGTCTTTGAAAAAGGCCAAGCCTTCGCTGAAGTCTGTGCAGGAATAGTATTGGCAGGGGATGACAATCTCGCCCTTTACGTTTGCAAATCCTTCGTTTTGATAGTCGTTCTTTTTGTGTACGCCCAACATCATACTCTCGTCCGGTATCACAGTGCTGAAACGGAAGTCGGAGGGCAACTCAGCTACTTTTTCATACTTGCTGTTGTATATCGCATTGGCATCGACGTAATAGTTGCAGTGCGTGACGGGAACCAGCGACATCGATTTGTCGAACGATTGTTCTATGTTCCCATTCTTGTTAAGCAGGCAAATGCTATGGTCTTGAGCCATTTTCACAAATACACGTCCGTCGCAGAATTCACCGACTTCTTTGAATGGATAGTCATTGGCAAACATCTCTTCCATATTGTCGGTTATCATCTGACCCTTAGTGTCCATAATGCTCCAATTGTGGAATTGGCTGCTGTAGCACGCCAGCATCCCTTCGCCGATGAAGCGATACCTGCATTCTCCAATTGGAACTATCTCTTTGCCGTCCATCGTGTAAATGCCCTGGTTGTGAGGTCTGTCCTTATATACTATCGCTACTTCTCCATCCCAGTCGATAGCGGTGTATCCTTCAAGAACCTTGTTGCCTTTTTTGTCGATAAGCACATTGTCGTTTTTCGAACCCACACGTGCATATCCACAGTGGAACATCTCGTTGCAACGAATGTTGTTTATCCCATTGGCTACAAGGCTACTGATAGGATTGTCGGGGAATTGGCACGGGATAACCAGTTTGCCTTTGATGTCGATAAATCCTATTAATCCACTCTCCTTGGCGGTAACGCGGCACAGTCCTTCGCTGAATGTGCCGGCGCCGCTGTAGTCCGTTTCGTCAATAAGGCGTTTGCCGTCAACGTCCACGAAAACAACACCTTCGCTTTGGTTCCAGTTGGCTTTGGCAACAGGAGTGCCTTGTTTCTGACTATTCCCTGCGTTTTTTCCGCCACAGCCTACGAGGCAAATAGCAAGCCCCAAAAGCAGTATGAGGCCGTTTGATACTGTTTTTCTCATTTGCGGTACCCTGTTTCGTGTCGGGCGCAACTTTTGTCCCGCCACCTCCAGCGGAACATTAAACATAAAACCAAATAGAAAAGCGTGAGGTTATGTGCTCACGTCCGTCATTATCTGGTATCGGCAAACACCATTGAGGAAACGGGGTCTTGGAAAACATATCTCACGCCTGAAGATATGCTGTAGGTGTAGCATACTCATTCAAGCGAAAGCATAAATGCTCGATCCTTCCTCTTGAAATTTTGCCGATTTCGATAATAGGACTTTATCGCAATGCTTTTCTTGCTAACGCTTTCTTCCTTTCGAAAGCGAATGCAAAATTACAAACATTTCTTTATTCGGCAAAATTTTTTTTGCCAATCATCGTTAGAGTTACGTGACTCAAAATGAAATAATATTAGAAATCAAGGACCTTACCGTCTCATTCGATGAGCGGACGGTTGTAGACAACGTCAGCTATACGCTGCGGCGTGGCAAGACGCTTGGTATTGTGGGCGAATCGGGTTCGGGCAAGAGTGTCAGCAGTCTGGCCATTATGGGACTGCTGCCGAAGAACGCTACGGTTTCAGGATCAGCAGTGCTTGATGGACAAACCGACTTGCTTGCTCTCGATGAGGCTGGTTTCCGTGCCGTCCGCGGCAGCCGTATCGCTATGATTTTTCAGGAACCGATGACCAGCCTGAATCCGGTGCAGAAATGCGGCGAACAGGTCGTCGAAATGCTGAGGCTGCACGAAGATGTGGACCATAAAGAGGCCCGCCGGCGGACTATAGAATTGTTCGAAGAGGTGCTTCTGCCACGCCCGGAGAAGATATTCGACAGCTACCCGCATGAAATCAGCGGCGGCCAAAAACAGCGCGTGATGATAGCTATGGCGCTGATATGCAATCCGGACATAATCATCGCCGACGAACCAACAACAGCACTCGATGTGACGGTTCAGAAGACCATACTCGAACTGCTCCGCGACATGCAACGAAAACATGATATAGCAGTGATTTTCATTACGCACGACCTCGGCGTCATAGCTCAGGTGGCCGATGAAATCGCTGTGATGTATCATGGAAAAATTGTCGAGCAGGGCGATGCGAACGATATTCTGCATTGTCCGCAACATTCCTACACTCAAGGTCTTCTGGCCTGCCGTCCCCCTTTGCATGACCGTCCTCGCCATCTGCCCACGGTCGAGGAGTTTATGAAAGCGGAAAGGGGCGAAGTGAGATGTGAGGACGGAGAAGTGAGAAGTGAGAACGGAGAAAGGAAAGCGGAGAGGGGAGAACCGTTGCTTTCGGTTCGCGATCTGGATGTTACATATACGCTGGAAAAGTCATTTTTTGGCAAACCACGGAAAAAACTCAAGGCTGTCGACGGCATAAGTTTTGACGTTTACCGTGGCGAGACACTTGGACTTGTCGGCGAGTCGGGATGTGGCAAGACAACGCTGGGACGGGCAATTCTCAGACTGATTGACACGGCCTCGGGCAGCATCACATTCGAAGGCAGACGTCTCGACACCCTCTCGGAAGGCGAGATGCGCACACTGCGGCCACAGATGCAGATCATTTTCCAGGACCCCTATTCGTCGCTCAATCCGCGTATGACTGTCGGACAGACTATTATGGAACCACTCGTTGTGCAGCATCGCGACATTGGCAGAGCCGAACGCAAGGAGAGGGTGCTCGACCTGATGGAGAGGGTGGGGCTGAGGCCTGAATGGATAGACCGCTACCCGCACGAATTCTCTGGCGGTCAGCGACAGAGGATTTGCATTGCTCGAGCATTGATACTCAATCCAAAACTGGTTATCTGCGACGAATCGGTGTCGGCTCTTGACGTGTCGGTGCAAGCCCAGGTGCTCAACTTGCTCAACGAGCTGAAGGAGCATTTCGGCTATACATATATATTTATATCGCACGACCTCTCGGTGGTGCATTTCATCTCCGACCGGATTATGGTCATGCAGTCGGGACGCATGGTCGAGATGGGTGACTCGGACATTCTTTTCAACAATCCTGAACAGGAGTATACGCGCAAACTGCTTGACGCAATACCGCGTATTGACTGAAGAAACACGCTTTCGAAGCCCCGAAAAAAAATGCCGCCAGAATTGGCGGCATTTAAATTGTAGACAAAAAGATTATCTTTTCTTGCTGAGCATCTCCTTGGCCTCGATGGTCATGGTGGTATGCGGCACTACGCGCAGACGCTCTTTGGGTATCAGTTTGCCTGTGACCTTGCAGATGCCGTAGGTCTTGTTCTCGATACGGATAAGTGCAGCTTCGAGGTCTTTGATGAATTTCTGCTGACGTGCTGCGAGTTTGGAGTTCTCCTCTTTTGAGAGGACAGAACTTCCCTCTTCCAGTGTCTTGAATGTGGGCGATGTGTCGGTGACATCGTTGCCGGCGTTGGCTACTGCGGCGTTGAGGAGTTCAAGATTCTTGCGTGCTTCCTCAAGTTTTTTGAGTATAATCTCTTTGAATTCTTGCAATTCCTCGGAGTCGTAGTATTTTTTTTCTTGATTTGGTTTGTCTGTATTCATGGCGTTCTGTCTTTATGGTGAAACGTGCTGCAAAAATACATCAAATATCTTTAAAATCTAAGAAAGAAATCTTAAAAAAAGTTGTTAACTTATAAATACAAGTCTATCAAACCCGTGGGAGCAGTGATGTGAATTATTTTTTTGTCGCGGTCTACTTTATTTATCACTTGATCGATGACGGGTATGAGAATCTCTTTGTCGTTTTTCATGATTTGGAACAGTGCTTGAGCCGGGTAGTCGATGACGCTTGCGATGGTTCCGATGTCTCCTTTCTCGCTGTCAATCACGGTCCAACCTATTACTTCGTGGAAATAGAAACGGTTACCTGTCAATTTAGGAAGCATCTCGAGGGGGAGGTAAAGGTCGCTGCCTACAAGCATTTGAGCCTCGTCGGGCTTCAGGTCTTCGAACGTGACAATGGCCTTGTTGCCATTGATGCTCATCTCTTTAATAAAATAAGGTACAAGACCGTGCTTCTGTTCTACAAATACGGCATCGAGTTCGGCATATTCTTCCGGGACGTCGACATCCAGAAAGAAAACGACTTGGCCTTTATATCCAAATGGTTTTGTGATTTTGCCGAGTTGGTAGCATTCTTCTTTGGTCATGATGCGTGTCGGGTTGTATGGGGTGGGTTGAACGAATGTGGACTTACAGAAAGGGACATGCAGCAATGCATGTCCCTTTGACTTCTGTTATCACACTGTGTGTTATGCTTCAGTGTTTTCTTCAGTAGCTTCGGCAGCAGGGGCTTCGCTTGCGGCAGCTCCTTCAGCTTCGGCTTTGGCAGCGGCTTCAGCCTCGGCAGCGGCGCGGCGTTTTGCTTCGACAGCAGCTGCTTTGGTTTCGTTGACTTTCTTTTCAGCCTCGAGACGTGATTTGGCCTCATTGCGAGCGTTGTTGGTGATTTCGCTCTTCTTGTTGGCTATCTTGGCCTCTTTAGCTTGCTTCCATTCGTTATACTTGGCATCGGCCTGTTCCTGTGTGAGGGCGCCTTTCTCGACACCAATCTGCAGGTGGCGACGGAGAAGGATTCCCTTATAGGAAAGGATACGGCGGCAAGTGTCAGTTGTCTGGGCACCGTTCTTGATCCAATAGCAGGCTCTTTCTTCGTTGATAACGATTTCGGCGGGGTTGGTCATCGGGTTGTACGTGCCTAATTTCTCGATAAATCTTCCATCACGAGGTGCACGACCATCCGCTACTACGATGTGATAAAAAGGCTGATTCTTTTTACCCTTACGTTGTAATCTTATTCTTGCAGGCATAGTTGATTGTTTTTTAAGTTTTTATTAAAATAAATTGATTTTGTTTGGAATTGCAAAAATATTACTTTTTTTTATTCTGACAAAATTTTTGTACTTTTGTACTCTGAAAGTTTTGTTAATGAAAATAATCAATATTGAAGATATCAATATTTTAGACCGTGAAACAATGGTGACAGTCGGCATGTTCGATGGCCTTCATTTGGGTCATCGGCATCTGCTTGCCACGTTGTCGGAACAGTCGAAAAAAAGAGACCTGACTCCTATAGTAGTGACATTCGATAGGCATCCACGTCAAGTGCTTCATCCAGAATCGCCTATGCAGCTGCTTTCCACTGCCGGCGAGAGGATGCAGATGCTGGCAGATTTTGGTGTGGAGACTGTTGCGATGGTGAATTTCGATGTCGAGGCTGCTTCCATGAGCGCATGCAGGTTTGCAGAAAACTATCTCTGTAGCCGTCTCGCAATGAAGACTTTGCTGCTGGGTTATGACAATTCGTTCGGCAGCAAGACGAACGACGATTTCGCACGGTTGCCAGAGGTGGCAGAGCGCCATGGATTCGATATCCTCCACGACAGTGCCGTCTATGTCAACGGTGTGGATGTCAGCTCCACAAAGATACGACGTGCTTTGCTGCATGGCGACATCGAGGCTGCCAATGCCATGCTTGGCTATCCATACAGGTTCTCAGGCCATGTCGTTCATGGCCGTCATATCGGAACCGGGCTCGGCTTCCCGACGGCAAACCTTGTGTCCGACGACAGGAACAAGTTGCTTCCGGCCAATGGTGTGTATGCGCTGCGTGCCATGGTTGACGGAGTTACTTGGCCTGCAATGGCTAACTTGGGATTGCAACCAACGTTCGATGGCCACCAGTCTGCCTTTGAAGTTCATCTTATTGGATTTGACAAAGACCTCTATGGCAGACAAATAACGGTCGAGTTTGTCGGACGGATCCGTGATATAAAACCTTTTTCGTCGCCCATGGAATTGAAGGCACAACTGATGAAAGACTCCGTGGATGCTATGAATATGACAAAAAAATAAATATGAAAAAAATATGCCTGATAATAGCATGCCTGTTTCTTGTACAGGGACTTTCGGCACAAAAGGGGAAGGTGTACAAGTCGCTGGACGACGTAAGGCGTGTGGACTCTGTATATCATCTGAAACTCAATTATAAACGCTTGAAAAAGATTCCTCCAAAGGTTTTTGAGATGCACAACCTGCGCACTCTCGACCTGGGACGCAACTTTATCGACAGCATCCCTCCGGAAATCGGAACGCTCGTCAATCTCGAATCTCTCGACCTGCGCCGCAACCGCATCCGAAAGGTGCCAGGTGAGATGGGTAACCTGAAAAACTTGAGAACACTGAATCTGAGCAGAAACCCGATTCTTGACCTGCCCGACGAAATGTCCGGTCTCGAAAAACTGGAGGAATTGATACTGTGGTGTACGGGCGTTATATCGTTTCCGCCGTCGTTTGTGGCATTGAACTATACACTTAAAGTAATCGACCTGCGTGTGTGTCCGCTGACATGGGACGACCAGCAGGCTATAGAGGAGCTGCTGCCGACCCCTCGCAAACGATGGGATTATGTATGCAACTGCAAATGACCTGCTCGGCGGAAACAACAAAAACGAATTGCTATCGTGACTAAGAAAGAAGAATTGAAAATAGCCCTGTTTCAGCAGGATATAGTCTGGGAGGACCCGAATGCCAACTATGCCAAAATCGAGCAGGCCTTCGACGAGGCCCTCGCGGGCAAAGAGGTCGATGTGCTCGTTGTCCCCGAGACGTTCAACACCGGATTTGGAGACCACATGGCCCGCCAAGCCGAGCCGCCCATGGGTGCAACATATAGTTTCGCTCTCAGTATAGCTAAGCGATACGATGCGCTCTTCGCAGGTACGTGGACTGTCAGGGAGGAAGGCACCGTATACAACCGGCTGCACCTTGTCAGGCCCGACGGGTCGTTCGACTATTACGACAAAGCCCATACCTTCCGCATGAGTAGCGAAGCCTCGCAATTGGGTAGGGGAGACCGGGTGGTGACGACGGAATGGCGCGGATGGCGTATACGCCCTGTGGTGTGCTACGACTTGCGTTTCCCTGCATGGCTGCGCAACACTGCCGACTGGGACTATGACCTCATGATGGTATGCGCCAACTGGCCGGGGTCGCGCTACGAGGCTTGGCGTACGCTGCTTCGTGCCCGTGCTATCGAGAACCTCTCGTATGCCGTCGGATGCAACCGCGTCGGACGTGACAGCACAGGCATCGACTATGCTGGCTGCTCAGCCATTGTCGACTACAAAGGCTTGCCGATAAGCGAAATACCTCCTTCGCTCGATGCTGTCAATCCCGACGAACGCATCATCACAGCCACCCTCTCGGCACAAGCCCTCGACACATTCCGCCAGCATTGGCCGTTCAATTTGGATTTTGATGGCTTTATTTTAAAAGATACTAATCCTTCAGAAGGACAACCATTCAAAGATGGAGAATAAAATAGGATTTGACAAGATTCGGGAACTTGTAGCGTCGGAGATTACCAACACTTTGGCCCGTCGCATGGTGGAGGAAATGCACCTTAGCGCTAATTACGAACGCGTCGTAAGAGAATTGCGCCGGACTGAAGAGTTCCGCCAGATACTGCAGATGGAGAACAGTTTCCCGACGCAGGATTTCGACGACCTCAGCGACGAACTTGCAAGACTCAATGTGGGCAATACGGTGATCGATTTCGACGCCCTTGTGACTTTCAAGGCCTCTTTGCACACAATCAGCAGCATACTCGGATTCCTGCAGTCGGATGCAGGAGAGAAATACCCGGAGCTCTACGCCCTGTCGCAACGCATAGAGCTCGATTCCAAAGTGCTGCGGCAGCTCGACAAGATGGTCGACGAGAAAGGGGAGATATACGACGATGCGTCGCCCGAGCTGTTGGAAATACGGCGCATGATGTCTCGCAAACGTGCAGAGGTGGATGCGCAGATAGGACGCTCGCTAAGCAAGGCCAAACGTGAGGGATGGGCTCCAGAGAACGCAGAGGTGACAATCCGCAACGGACGACTGGTGATACCCATGCTCGACACGCATCGCCGTAAGATGAAGGGCATAATCCAGGACGAGTCCGCAACCCGACAGACTGCTTTCCTCGAGCCGTCGGAGGTCGTGGAACTGAACAACGACCTGCGTGAACTTGAATTCGCCGAACGTCATGAAATACAGAAAATATTAGCCCGATTTACCGAATATATTCGTCCGCAGCTGAGGCAGTTGACGGAGGCTTTCTGGTTTCTGGCACGCATCGATTTCATCCGCGCCAAGGCCCGCTTCGCATTGAGCATAGGGGGTGTGATGCCGATTGTCAACGACCGGCAGATGATAGACTGGATCGATGCACGCCACCCGCTGCTCTACTTGAACCACAAAGCCCAAGGTAAGGAGGTGGTGCCGTTCGACCTGAAACTTGACGAAACGAAACATATACTTGTGATTTCGGGACCCAATGCAGGCGGAAAATCGGTGTGCCTCAAGGCAGTAGGGCTTCTGCAATACATGCTGCAGTGCGGCTTGCTTGTCCCTTGTCGCGAAACTTCCGAATTCGGCATCTTCGAACACCTCTTCATCGATATCGGTGACCAGCAATCGATAGAGAACGATTTGAGCACCTATTCGTCACACTTGCAGAACATGAAACAGCTTCTTGCTGTGGCTGACGAGCACACGCTGTTCCTGCTCGACGAACTGGGCGGTGGAACCGAACCGCGCTCGGGTTGCGCCATTGCCGAGGCTATGCTCGAAGAACTCTATGGCCGTCACTCGTTCGGAGTTGTGACAACTCACTTTGCCGACCTCAAGCTGCTGGCAGACCGATTTGACGGTATCGTCAACGGAGCCATGCTGTTCGATACCGAACGTATGGTGCCTCTCTACAGGCTTTCGGTTGGACATCCAGGAAGTTCGTTTGCATTCGAGATAGCCACAAAGATTGGTCTGCCGCTCGATATTCTTGAAGCTGCCGAGGAAAAAGCGGGGAGGGAGATGCTCAACTTTGAACATCAACTCCAGCAGATTGAACTCGACAAACAGGAGATCGCTCGCCAGCGAAAAGAACTCGAGGTTTCTGACAATTTCCTCAACGAGGTGATAGGTAAGTATCAGCGATTGACGGATAAACTGGAAGAAAAAAAATACGACATCATCAGCGAAGCCCGTCAGCAAGCCCGTCAGATAATTGCCGACGCCAACCGTACTGTCGAGCGAACAATTGCCGACATCAAGGAATCGAACGCCGACAAGGAACGCACACGCCAAGCGCGCGAACAAATGCGCCTCGATGCCGAGGAGAACGAACGCCTGCAGTCGCAGCTCGACAAACAGAGGGAAAAACGCAAAAAGAATAAAACAGCATCGGCTTTGGAACAGCCGGAAGAGAAAGAGAAGAGCGAAGTTGAAATCGTTGCCGGGCCGCTTGTGGTGGGCGACATCGTCCGCATAGACGGTGGCGACACCTATGGGCAACTCGTGGAGCTGAAGGGCCGCAAGGCTGTGGTGGAAAGCAACAGTCTGCGCATGACAATAACAGTCGACAGACTCGAAAAGACGCGCAAGAAGGCGATACCTGTCGACAAGACGCGCCGCCAGAACAATCGGTTCCAGTCGATATACGACGACATCAACGAAAAACGCAAGGTTTTCAACCCCACCCTCGACCTGCGCGGCCACCGTGCCGAGGAATCGCTGGCAGAGTTGCAGCATTTCCTCGATGATGCGCAGCTCCTTAGCGAAAAAGAACTGCGAATCCTGCACGGCAAAGGCTACGGCATTCTGAAAACGCTGATACGCCAGCAGTTGCAGTCCATGCCGGAAGTCGAGTCTTTCCACTCGGCACCTGTAGATACAGGTGGCGACGGAATAACTGTTGTCCATTTGAGGTGATTTTGTAATCATTTGGATTACAATGATTGACATTTCCTGTGGGTTTTTCCTTGCATGTTTCGGAAAAATATTTTGCTTTTGGTGGTTTTACTTTGTGGAATGGGAGTATTTTTGCAGCGTGAAAGAATAGATTATCTGTAAACAAACCGCTCAAAAACAGCAAATACTAAAAAACAAGACTGCAATTTGAAAAAAAAAGTTATTTTTGCAAATCATAAAAACTAAAATAATAAATCATTAAATATTGTAATGCAATGAAAAAGTTTGTTTTACCGATGCTGGCGGCATTCGTGATGCTGACGGGATGCAGCGAAAAGGCACGTGTGATAACCTCTTATTACACGGTGAACAGCAACCAATGGGAACCGGCCACGACTCTAAACGATGACGGAACCTACACTGTCAACTATTATTATTCGGCTTGGGAGAACATTGACATCACTCCCGATGTAATCGACAATGGTGTGGTTCTGGCATACTTTATCGATGCCGACGGTCGCGACAACCTTCTGCCGTATACAATGTACTTCGTTGACGACGATGGAACACCGTACCAGGAACGTATCGAGTTCGATATTGAAGCAGGCAAGATAACCTTCAAAATCAAGGATACGGACTTCAGTACCGCCGCGTCGATGCAGAATATTGGAACTATGAATTTTAAAGTCAGCGTGATTCGAAATTTCTAAGATGACTGATTCAATAAGCACCGCTCTGTAGGGCGGTGCTTTTTTTGTGCCTGCAAAACAAAATTTTTGTCAGGTGAAATAATTATAGTAATTTTGCAGCCGTAATAATGAAACTGTTTTATGCTGACACTGATTAAAAACATCAAAGAACTGGTGCAGGTTGAGCACCAGCCAAAACTACGTGTTATGGGTCGTGAGATGGCCCATATTGAGACAATAAAAGACGCTTACCTTCTGATAGAGGGCGACAAAATAAAGGCTTTTGGACCAATGACGGAATGGAGTGGCCATGCTGACTGCGAGGTCGATGCCGCCGGCCGTATGGTATTCCCCAGTTTTTGCGACTCGCACACCCATCTTGTTTATGCAGGCAGCCGCGAAATCGAATACTGTGACAAGATCAGAGGCCTTTCGTACGAGGAAATCGCCAAACGTGGCGGTGGCATCCTCAACAGTGCCAAGCGTGTACAGGAGGCGTCGGAGCAGGAATTGTACGACGATGCACAGATGCGTCTCGAACAGATGATAGGCTTTGGTAGCGGCGCCGTCGAAATCAAGAGCGGCTACGGAATGACCACCGAGGCCGAAATGAAGATGCTCCGCGTCATCCGTCGCCTAAAGGAAAACAGTCCACTGACAATCAAGAGCACCCTGTTGGGCGCTCATGGAATCCCTATGGAGTATCGCGGACGGCAAGAGGCTTTTGTCGATCTTGTTGTGAACGAGATGATTCCTCAGGCCGCTGCTGAAGGTCTGGCCGATTTTGTCGATGTCTTCTGCGATCAAGGTTTCTTTACGGTTGAGGACACCGACAGGATGCTCGATGCTGGCGAGAAGTACGGTCTGCGTGCCAAAATCCATGCCAACGAATTGGCCTATAGCGGCGGCATTCAGTGCGCAGTACGTCACAACGCCCTCAGCTGCGACCACTTGGAATATACTGGCGATGATGAAATAAAGGCTCTGCTCGGCAGCGAGACGATGCCGACGGTGTTGCCGGGTGCTGCATTCTTTCTCAATATGGTCCATGCCCCTGTCCGCAAGATGATGGATGCCGGTTTGGGCGTGGCAATGGCAAGCGACTGCAACCCGGGTTCGTCGCCTTCTGCCAATATGCAGCTTATTCTGAGTATGGCATGCATCAACTACCGCATGCTTCCTGAAGAGGCCATCAATGCAGTGACTCTGAATAGCGCATACGCTATGGGTGTAAGTGGCGAAATGGGATCGATAGCAGTGGGCAAACGAGCCAACTTCTACATCACCAAGCCGATACCTTCCTACGAGTATATGCCTTATGCGTATGGCGAAAACAAGGTCGATATAGTCTTCCTCAACGGCAAAAGAATATGATACAGGTCGAACACGTCTGTAAATCGTATGGTGACCTGAAGGTTCTGCGCGATGTGAGTCTCGAGGTGGCACAGGGCGAGGTCGTGAGTATCGTCGGCGCGTCGGGTGCAGGCAAGACAACTTTGCTTCAGATTATCGGCACTCTCGACCGTCCGGACAGCGGAACTGTTCGTATCGACGGCACTGATGTTACAACCCTTGGAGAACGACAATTGGCACGATTCCGCAACAGCAAGATTGGCTTTGTTTTCCAGTCGCACAATCTGTTGCCCGAGTTTACGGCTCTTGAGAATGTCTGTATGCCAGCCCTGATAGGTGGCGTCTCGATGGAAGAGGCTTCGTCCGAAGCCATGAAGCTCATGGAGTTTTTGAATATCTCGAACAGAGCCACGCATAAACCGTCTGAATTGTCAGGGGGCGAACAGCAGAGAGTTGCAGTGGCGCGCGCGCTCATAAATCGTCCTGCTGTGATTTTAGCCGACGAACCCTCGGGGAACCTCGACTCGCAGCACGCCCGCGAATTGCACGCCCTCTTCTTCAAGCTGCGTGACGAGTATAAACAGACATTCATAATCGTCACACACAATACGGAACTGGCTGAGATGTCCGACAGGATGATAGTGATAAAAGACGGCGGGGTGTGATTCGATAATTCTTCGTTCGGTAATGAACCCTGAAAACAACTTGCATTTGTTATTTCTTAATTATTAATCAAATATCGTTTCACGTGAAACAAACAACAAAAAACAAGGTCCAAACAGTTTGTGGCATGCGTCCGGTGATGGAAGCCATCGAGTCTGGTAGGCAGATTGACAAGATATTTATCCAGAGCAATTTGGATGGTAAATTGGCGCAGGAACTGAAGCAGCGCATAAGGGAAGCCGGGCTTCCGGTGCAGCATGTGCCGGTCGAAAAGCTTAACAAACTCACGACGAGCAATCACCAGGGTGTGGTGGCCATGATTTCAGTTATCGAGTACCACGATTTTATTGATATTGTCCAGCCTTTGCTTGACGAGGGTAGGGCTCCTTTTGTTGTTTTGCTTGACCATATCACTGATGTCCGCAATTTTGGTGCCATCGTACGTACCGCAGAGTGTGCTGGTGCCGATGCTGTGGTAGTGCCGGAAAGGGGCAGTGCGCAGATTAACGAGGACGCTATCAAATGTTCGTCGGGAGCACTGCTACGGGTGCCGATATGTAGGGAAAATAATTTCAAATCATTGATAAATCTTGCGCATCAGCTTGGCATTCAGGTCTGTGCTGCGACCGAAAAAGGAGCTGTGGCCTATACCGACGTCGATTTCACAAAGCCTACGATATTGGTTATGGGCGCTGAGGATACGGGTATTTCACCCGAAGTGCTCAAGATGTCGGATGCCAGAGCCAAATTGCCTTTATGTGGCGAGGTGCAGTCGCTCAACGTCTCTGTGGCAGCGGGAGTCTTCATGTACGAAATGCTTCGTCAACGCTCTCGGGGTTGACAGGATTGATTTATGATATCACGATATAGGGCAGGGGAGAACCTGCCCTATTTTTTTGTTTTTTTAACAATTTATTTCAAACTTTTTGTGCTTGCTTTCGCTTCATAAAGTGTAGTTTGCACGATTGTACGCGGACTGCATTTTAAAAATGCATTGTGCATTTTTATGTGATTGGCATATAGTTTGTTAGTGTGCATATATATATTTATTTGTAAAAAAGATGAAGAAAAAAGTCAGAAAATAATGTTTTTTTGTAAATTTGTAATTTGATTTTTCGGCGTTATATGACCCCGAATATCGTGTTATATATTGTGTATTTTATTGATAAAGATAAAGATATAAAATTATTAATATGAAAAAAAGATCATTGCTTTTGGGACTGATTTCCCTCATTTTGGCTTTTCCGGCCAAGGGTCAGATCGTCACTAAGTACGAACAAGGATTTGAAGCCTCGGGCGAGACTTATGGCTACACCGTTGTACAGGGTTCAGCCATTCCGGTATCGAATGTAGCATCTTCAGGAAGCCGTTCGCTTAAGATGGTGCATTCGCAAAACGGCATAGTCGAGATTATGCTCGATACGTTGGATTTTACCGACAATGGCTCGTTCCAGCATTTCTATCTCGAATTCATGCACATCTGCGATGTCAACCCTCTGATGTGTGCAGATCAAAGTACGGTTGCAACCATCGAGGCTCGACTGATTGGCGAGCAGCAGTGGGTGACGCTCAACGGTAGCGACTACTACGATGTCACATGGGGCGGCGGTACGTCGAGCTTTGTAAGCCTCAGTTCCTTCTCGGAACGCTCATACACAGTGTGGCAGGGTACTAATATCAACGGCACGTGGTGGAAACGCGAACGTTTCAAACTCGGACTCCGTATATCGAGTGCGCAGTTGGCCGATCGTAAACTCCTGATCCGATTCCGCCTGAGAGGAAGAACGGCCGCAGGAGCCAGCGACGAAGGATGGTATCTTGACAATATCAAGGTCCAGTGCAGCCCCAACTCGATGCTTTTGCCTGTAATGAAGATGCTCGACTATCCCGATTTGGGAAGGTATCCGAACAGCAGGGGTACCCGTCTGGCAGCTGAGTTTACAACCCCACTCACACAGGGCATGTGCAATGACTCGGTCTATGTCGAATATCAGCTTGGCAGCATTTCTCCCATTCTGCGCAAGACCATGACGCCGATGTCGTCGGGTACTGGTCGCTACGAGACTTATCTGCCTTTCTGCGGATATGACACTATAGTCAGGTGGCGCATTGTCGGTAAGGACAATTCCATCAACCATAACCAAACCAACTTCCCGGAGGACGTAAATGCTTGGCAGCAATATGTGAATGTGCGCGGAAAGGATATGAATGCCAAGATGTCTCCAGCCGATTTCGCGCCCTCCAATTCAGTGCCTTTCCCCAATATGGGTGACTTCAAGATGGAGATGGTATACGACAGCAGCGAGATGGCACAAGGAGGTTTCGGACCTGGCGCTATTACGCAGATACGTTTCCCGGTCGCATCGAATGTCAATAATAGCTTTATGCGTTTTGCAGTCCTGATGCATAATGTCGACAACAGTTTCTCTTACACAGGTTCGAATGGAAACTACAACTTCTCGTCTGAGTTCCAGAAGGTGGTCTACGATTCATCGCTTCACGTCATTCAGAACAATGGTACCTATGGAACAATCAATCTCCAGGATACTTTCTTCTACGCCGGCAAGGGCTTGATGGTGACATTTATTAATGATAATAGCGTCGCTGACAACGGTGCTATCAATGTGCGGACTTTCCCCGCACAGCCAAATACCAATACTGGTTCCATCAGCATGGCTTACAATGCGTCGTATGGCATGGACCCGTTCAACTCGTCATATTTCCAGAGCGGTAACTTGGGTGTGACTCGTCCTAATTTCACGCTTAAGGTCAATCCCAATGCTCCTCTTCTGCACGACTGTGGAATAAGCGGCTTCATCAACCCTAACGATACGACACCGGCCAATGCCGTCGGCAACAACGACGTCATCGTCACTTTGAAGAATTATGGTGCATTGCCTATCAATTCAGTCCGCATTTATTACAGCGTAGATAATGGTGCACACCAATACTATGACTGGAGTGGCACTTTGGCAGGTGGAGCAACGACCAATGTGACGATCAGCAGTACCCAGCAGTATGCTGCCGGCTATCATGAGATGCTGGCCTGGGTCGACGACTCGGTGCTCTCGGCAGGAGTGCGCTATCGTGACCATGAACCCTTCAACGATACTCTTTGGACCAAATTCATCAGCTGCGACGGCCCAATGAGTGGTGTGCGCACCGTCGGTGGCTCGACGCCCGACTACGCCTCGCTCGAGAAGATGCTCTATGCACTGAGCCAGTGCGGTGTCAATGGTCCGCTCGTCGTTAAATTGGCCCCGGGTTACTATACGCCGCACACCTTCCCGTCGATACCTGGCATATCGGCAACCAACTATGTGCAGTTTGAACCTCTGAGTAATTCAGTTACATTTGTCTCTGCAATGGCAGACACGGCATGGGTCAACTCGCTTGTCAACCTGCAGCAGACACACCATGTGCGTTTCAAAAACATCAATTTCTTGGCCAATGCAGCATCGAACCCTGTCACATACATGGTTCGTATGGGTACCAACAGTAAGGGATGCCAATTCCTTGACTGTACGTTCAGCGAGGTTCAGGGTGGCACGCTTGCAGAATCGTACATGGCTGCTACGGCACTCCTGTACTCAGGTGGTGCTGACTCCTTGTTGGTACAGGGATGTACCTTCAACCGCGGCACGGCAGGTCTGAGCCTTGTGGGTCCGGCTACGGACAATATGGCCCGCGGTAGCCGCGTGATAGGCAACTCTTTCTCGCATCAGGGTGTCAACAGCGCCATCATCCGTAACCAGATCGATGTGGAGGTTGACAGCAATACTTGCGACGACCTCTATGCCAACTCAAGTTACGCCATACTGCTCCAAGACTGTAGCGGTGCAACCAAGGTGACGCGCAACACGGTTTACGTATCGTCTGGCGCATCGTGTATCGGTGCTACTGAGCTGATTGGTTCGCCTTCGGGATATGCTGTTGTGGCAAACAATATGCTCATAAGCAACGACGACGGTTTGTCAAACATGCTTACCACCCCGCTCAACATAATCACCGCCAACTACGCCAAAATCCTGTACAACTCAATAAAGCTCACGGCTCCGACCCGAAGCGGTATTGCAGCAGCAACCTTCGGTGGCGGTACGCTCCAGAACAGCTACTTCTACAACAATATTGTCGGATGCTATGACACTGTCAACTTTGCGTTCAACTATATACCCACAGGTGGAGCTACTAATTATATAGGATACAATATATATTATTCTCGCGGTCCCGTGCTGAACAAATATGACGGTATCAACTGCCTGTCGTTTGCAAACTGGCAGACTCACTGCACCATGGACGGCAACTCGCAGAACGTTAACCCTGCTTTCCTTAATATCACTCCGACCGACCTCCGTTCGTACAGCCAGAACGTCAAAAGTCATGGTGTTCCGATCGACGAAGTGCAGATCGACATTTTCGGAACCGAGCGCGATTCGGTGGCTCCCTGTATCGGTGCCTTCGAATTTTCGGCACTTCCTTACGATTTCGAAATTCTTGAATTCATCGAGCCGTATGATGAGTATTGCGTTGCCCCGTCGGCAGCTCCTCTCCGTGTCGTTATCAAGAACAGCGGTGTGAACGCTTATGACCCGTCGGCAGTCACCACTCCCATGCAGCTCTCTTATTCCCGTAGCACAGCACCGGGAGTCATGGTACCGGGTGCCTCGGGCAATGTCATCATCAATACTCCTATCCCTGCTCTCGACACCATCGTCTTCAACACCGGAGTGACGGTTCCGTTCCCAACGGTGGGAACGGACGATACGACCTACCGTTTCTATGCATGGCTTACCACAGCACAGCTTGACCCCAACCCGGCCAACGACACCAACTCGATGCTCGTCACGTCGCACTATCACGCTCCGGCTCCTGACAGCATCTCGGTCAACGTCGACTATGGTACTGCAGCAACAGTAACAGCCAACGGAGGCCTGCAGACATGGTACTCGAATGTCTACACTTCGAGCGCTTCGCACAAGTCGTCGGTTTATTGGTACACGTCGCTCGACAGCGATTCTGCCATCTGGCGTGGCAACACCTTCACTACTGACCCGCTCTATACCGACACGACTTTCTATATCCGTCAGAAACGTGACTATCCGCTTGTCAAGATTACCGAAGTGCAGCTGAAACAAAATGCACCTGGTGTGACTTATCCCATGCCGTTGTGGATGCATGCTTCGACAACGTTGGCTATAGAATTGACCAACATCGGCGACTATCCTGCAAACCTTATGGACGATACCATCAAGGTTGTAAGCTCAACCAACTCATACAACAACAAAATCTACCGTTTCCCGAACCTTACAATACAACCCGGCCAGTCGGTCGTTCTCCAATACCGTAATGGCATTAACAACGTCGACTCTTCGAAAACCATAGCAACATCTTATACCCTCGCTCCTCCGCAGTCTGCTAATCTCGGTATTGCCTATATCAGCGGTGGCCTCGTGCGCGATGCTGTCGCAATCAACGATATTACTACGCAAACGGCATGGGCAAACTTGAATGTGCCGAACAATATATGGTATGGCGAAGGCATATCTTTGCCCGATTCAATCCCCACGGCCGGTATCTATCGTACGGCATGGCCGTCGCCCACAGCATCGTTCAGCAACACCACAAACCGTTGGCAGCGCTCTGACGACAACAACAGGATGACTATGGGCACCACCAATACCAACCTTATTCGTTTCTACGACAATGGCTGTATCGGCGATGCCGCTCCTGTTCGCATCCACATGATCAACCTTCCCGATGTCGACATTGCCCTCGAAGGACTTTCCTTGCAGGACGGCTGCGGTATGGGCGCTACCCCGATAACCATCACAGTCCACAACCGCGGTGCTCAACCCAGCGGACAGACTATTCTCAATTACCGTGTTGTCGGTTATCCGCAATATGCAGGACAGGCACAGGCACTTCAGGTCTGCAGCGACACTATTGCCGCAGGCTTCGCTCCTGGCTCGACAACCACACACACCTTCAGTGCTGTTCCTGACTTCACGGTGAACTCGGCCTCGGTCGATTTCGACGTCCTCGTCTGGACTGAAAAAATCACTGCCGACATCGCATCGTTCAACGATACGCTGCGTCTGTCGCTGACCTCGTTGTTTATGCCCGACAGTGCCAACGTCAGGAGATGGGACACCGTGTCCTACAATACCAGAGCAATACTCCAGTCGCTCACGCCGCCTACCGACTCGCTCGCATGGTACGACCGCGATATGAACATTCTTGATACTACTAATGTTTATGTGACCGACTATATCTATGAGCCCGATACATTCTATGTCTCGACATTCGGCGCTCGTGTCAACACCATCCATGTAGGAAACATGTCGAGCCTTACCAATGCCAACAATTATCCGTCGCCCTACAACCCGAAGAAGAAGTATATAAAGGAACAGTACATCTACCTTGCTTCTGAACTGACCAATGCAGGTCATGGTGCAGGTCCCATCCAGACGGTGGCATTCTATCTCGACACAATCCTGTCGCCTGAAGGTACTTTCGCTTTCACCGACTATACTATCTCGATGGGTACTACAACCCAGGCCAACTTCACCAACCAGAGCAACTGGCAAACTGTCACACAGAACTACGTTGCCGACACACTGACCCTATCCAACTCATCGAAGGGATGGATAACCCACAATCTCAACAACGCCTTCCATTGGAACGGTACCGACAACATCGTTGTGCAGGTGACCCGCTCCATCGACCCGGCTGTGTCGCAGGGTGCCCGCACACGCTATACAAGCTCATCCAACCGCGTACTGGTCAAGAATGGCGACGACTCGAGCCTCGTCAACTTCGTCGGCAATGGTACTCGTGGCAACAATCGCCCCGACGTACAGTTCGGTTTTGTGGACTATGGTTGCGAGAGCGAGCCTCTGCCTGTCTATATTGCAGTCGTGAATGTTCCTGCTTCCGACGCTGCCATTTCATGGAGTGCGGACGACACGGTGGCATACACTTCATGTGACTCTACCGACATCAAAATCCAGTTGCGTAACCTTGGCGGAGTGGCCTTCACAAGCTATACTATCGATTGCTGGATTGACGACAGCTATCATTCGGTCTTCACTGGCAGCGACTCTGTGCCGGCCAATGGCGGCAGTGTAGTAAAAACTGTCGACAGATACCACTTCACACCTGGTCGCCACGTCTTGCGTATGGCTGTCACACAGACTACGGACACCGTCCAGACCAATGACACTATTTCGCGTATGGTCAACGTCCGCTTCTGTGGCGGTTCATACACTATCGGCCCTGCCAATGGTCTCTATGCCGACTTCACCACAGCTATCGATACCCTTACCAATGCAGGTATTGACGGCTCTGTCGAATTCTATGTCGAGAACGGCACTTATCAGGAGCAGGTAACTCTCGGTGCCGTCGACGGTGTGTCGGCCACAAACAAGATCAGCTTTATAGGTGACACCACAAATCCGTCGAACGTCACTTTGCGCTACGCTCCTGTCAATGGAAACAACTATGTTCTCCATATCGATAACTCCAACTTTGTCAACTTCAAAGGTATAACGGTCCTTGCACGAGGTGCTTCCAACTACTCGAATGCCGTATTGATTGAAAACTCCAACCAAATCAGGTTCAAAGATATGGTCGTCAGAGTGAAGGGAACGCTCAACAACGTAAATGCTTCGGGCATTGTGCTTGGCAACGGCGTTCAGGCGTTCTATATGGACAGCTCGACGGTCGATAGCGGCTACTATTCTATCCGCAGCATCGTTGATATGGGAGGCGCTTCCAATGGAGTATATCTCAACAACAACAGCTTCGTCAACTTCACCAATACAGGTCTGTATCTGCGCAAGATTGACGAAGTGTACATCTCGCACAACGAAGTGCATACCGGTGCCAATGCCGCTCGTCCGCTTACGGGTATTGTTGTTGCCGAGCATAATGGTGCTGCCGTTATCGAACGCAACAATATTGTGATTTCCGACAACTACAAGGGTGCCAAGGTGGGTATCAAACTCATCAACGTCAATGGTGCCAACGCTACGCGCAGCCGTGTGTCGAACAACTTCTGTGCCATGAATGGTAACGACCACAGCGGTTCGGTGGGTATCTGGATTGACAGCAGCACTTGGGTCAACGCTTACTACAACACTGCCAACGTCTTTGCTGGCAATGGTACTGCCGGATCCAACACCTCAGCCATGAAGGTCACCACGACAAGCTTCAATGTCTATGTGATGAACAACATCCTCTCGAATCAGAGTGCAGGATATTCGTTCTATGTGCAGCAGGCTGCCAACATCACCAATTCGAACTACAACAACTATTGGTCGTCGTCCGAGACGCGCCTCTTCTATTGGGGTGGTAACGAATTGGGTAATATGACAGACCTGCGCACAATTAACCATTTGGACAATAACTCGCTTAACCTCAAACCATTCTATGAGTCTGTAACCGACCTTCACCTTTCGCTCGGAACATTCTGCGAGAAGGCTCAGTACAATACAGAGGTTCCTCTCGACATCGATGGATATATCCGTCCTCAGATCCCGAGTCCATGTATGGGTGCCCATGAGTTCATCCGCAAGACCCACAATATCGCCGTCCAGGAAATCCATGAGCCTGGCATCAAAATCTATGCAACACAGACCACTGGTTTCACCGACAATATCGAAGGTGACACTCTTTGGGTGAAGGTAACACTTTTCAACGACGGTACATCTACCGAGAGCAATCTGAATTGGTGGGCCGAAATCAAAGATGTTACACCTTTGTTGCGCAGTACTGATCACTACATTGACGAGCTCCTGCCCCAGGGTAGCGTGACCGACTCGAACTACATCGTGATGCCTCTTGGTGTCATCGACACGCAGATAGTCGTTATCCATTTCCCGATGGCCAACGATTCGGCACAGTCCAACAATATTCTTGAAGGCAAGTGCTTCCTCGACCCGGCTTACAACTTGCGGGCAGACGCTTCCCAGGCCGATATGGGCGACGGTTGCCGTCGACAGAATACCGTCGTAGGCGTTCAGCTTACGAATGTGGGACGTAAGACATTCCCTGCAGGCACAATGGTACCTGTCGGATTCCAGGCAGTTCTCCAAACCTCGGGCATCACCGTTCCGACGTTGCCGATTTCGTTCCAAGAGACGTTGCCGCTGCCCGTCGATGTTGAGCCTAACGCATCGGTGACGCTGACGTTCAACCAGACTGCTAACCTCTATCCTACAGGTAACGACAAGGATATCGTTGTCCAGACACGTGCATGGTCAGCTTATCAATACGACCTGAAGCCCTTGAACGATACTTCTGCGTTCGAAAGCCGTCAGTCGTACTACACGCCTAATTCGCCTGTTGGCGAAGACCTGCATATACCTTATGCTACATGGGATACCATCTTCGCCACCCAGACCGACAATCCGCCTACGGGCGCTGCAATCCACCGCTCGATTCTGTGGTATCGCGACTCCACAATGGATCCGTTCCATACCGGCAACAACTACAACCTCTCGAGATGGTGGGAAACTCCACAGTACTTCCACGATTCAGTCTACTTCCTGTCCTGCGTGAGCAACCATGGATGTACCAGCTACTACAGCCCTGTACATGTCTACCTCAACCCGCGTGTGGCCGTCGATATGGCAGTCCTCGATGTGGTAGAACCTGTCGGAACAAGAGTCTATATGACTAACGACTCCGTCAAACTGGCTCTTATCAACTATGGTACGCAGACTATTACCAACATACCGGTGGTCTATGAGCTGTACAGTGCCAACAACACCCTGCTGCAACACGTACAGGAAATCTGCACCGCTTCGATAGCTCCCGATTCGGTATATGTGTTCCGGTTCGATTCGTTGCTCAGCATACCTTCGTGGTCCACAACCCAGGCATACAAACTCCGTGTATGGACCGACATGCCGAACGAGAATGTCCGACTGAACGATACGTTGCGCAACATATCGGTCTTCTATGCTGTTCCCGACAGTTACTATCCTGCAATCGTTCCTGAAAACAAACCTGGTCTCGACATCACACGTGTCGCATTCAGTTCACTTGACAATACGGTGTCGCCTGCCGGTCATGACTATATCAACTTCACCAATGCAAATAGTCAAAGTGGTGTGATATCTGACCCGTCGACCATTCTGGATTATATACCTGACTATGGCGGCAAACTCGATGTCCAGTCGATTGGTTCGTTGCGAGCTCTGCATCTGGTGAAGGGTACGCAGGATACAATGATCGTTGAATGCCGCAACAGCGACAGGGCTAATGACTTTGGAACCACAGGATGGCTCTCGGTATGGATCGACGTGGACCGCGACGGCCAGTTCAAATATGAGCCACTCACACAAACCATAGACGGTGTGGATACTGTATATGACGGATATCCCTTTACCGAGGTCATCTATCAGGATACCATTACCAGCGGAATACCGCTCAAGTTCCCCTTCTCGCTGCCTGCAGACGTACGTACAGGATATATGCGTATGCGTGTCGTACTCGACCAGGGCTCGACCAAGATCAAGGATCCTACTGCCGGCTTCCAGTTCGGTTGCATCCAAGACTATCTGCTCTATGTAGAAGATGTTCCTGTTGAGGATGTCGACCTTTGCGCTTCTCGCATCGTCTCGCCGCGCTCGCAGTTTATCGGTGGTAACACTGGCTATACAGCCGACTCGGCGGTCACGGTAAGCTTCCAGATCGCCAACAAGGGTCGCCAGCCGGTCACTTCGGCCGAGATCAACTACACTTATATCAACGATCGTTCTGCCATCGAGACAGCTACCCTTCAGTGGAGCGGCAACATCGAGCCCGGACAGAGCGCAGTTGTCGACCTGCCCAGCCGCGTCTTCGCAACTGGTACGACCGATGTTATCATCGGCGTGTCGACATTCGGCGATACCAATACCATCAACGACACTCTGCTTTACCAGTACTATCGTGCCCCCATCAAGCGCCTCATTTTCGCAGACGATTTTGAAGGAGCCAACGACTGGTTCATCCCGAGAGGATACACTGCCTATGACCAGAACCTCTGGCAGCGTGGCAAGACTACCAAGCCAAACATCATGGCATGCGTCAGCGACTCGAACATCTTGTCTACGAATGTCAACGGCTTCATCAATACATTCAACACCGGTAATGTCAGCTATGTCTACACTCCAATCTTCGACATCTCTACCATTCGTCCCGACACCCTCGATTTGTGGGTGGCTCGCGATATGGCTCATGGCCATTTGTGCCGCATTGAGTTCTGCGACTATTTGGGACGTTGGCAGGTTATCGGCTCGGGTAACGACACTTTGTGGTACAACTCCGGTGCTGGTTGGGATAGCGTCAGCCCAGGATATGGCTACTCGCTCTGCCGTTTCTCTCTGACCCCTCTCGGTGGTGACTTCCAGCAGCGTCTGCAGTTGCGCCTGGCATACAAGGCCGAGACCGGCACTGAGCCCTGCGACGGTATTGCTATCGACGACTTTGTCCTTGGACGTGCTGTCCGTGGTGTCGACGCAATGGTTATAGCCATTACTTATCCTACCGAACCGAGGTTCGGTCAGGTGATCAAGCCGCGTGTCGTCGTCAAGAACAATGGTCTCGACACGTTGTATGAATTCCAGGTGGCATACCTGCCCTACGGTGTGAACCTTGCCCGTACAGGCATCTACCACAACGATGCCGGTCTCCTTCCTGGTGCTACCGACATCTTCGAATTCCCGACACCGTTCACGGTCAAGAACGACTTCCCCGATACTTTCCAGATCTGTGCTTATACTATGATCAATATGGATATGTATCGCGACAACGATACCGTCTGCCAGGAATTCTACCTGACGCCGCTCGACAACGATATGGGAGCTATAAGTTTCAATAGCCCGCTCAACCACTGTATTGCCGGCGACTCGATAATCGTGGATATCCGTATGCGTAACTACGGACAGGCACCTGTCCAGTCCGCTTCGGTAACATATATCTACAACGAGACCTATCGTGTCACTGAGGATGTCAACTTTGTCGACATGATTGGCCACGAACTGGAGTCGTTCGAGTATGTCAACTATTCGTTCAAGTCCAAGTTCCGTTCGTCGATGGGTATGATGGACCTTATGGCAATTGTACACATGGACAACGATGACTATCCGTTCAACGACACTATCCGTATGCGTATTGAGGGTCTCTCGGCCATTACCGACCTCAGAGCCCGCGCTTCTGTCGTCGACTCGTCCGACCAGAACGCAACACGTATCCAGGTCATCGTCGACAATGTCGGTGCACGTGCCGTGAACGATTTCAAGATCGGTTTCTGGTACTACAACGATACATCGACGCTCATCGATACCATCTATCACGGCGAGACGCCGCTGCCGGCATTGAGGTCGCTCTATTTCCGCTTCCCCAATCCGTTGCCGCGCCACAGCGAGTACTATAAGTATGTGACTGCATTCGTCTATACCGACGACGACAACGACCGTTCAAACGATACGACAACGTTGATAGAACCTCGATACCTCGACTTGCGTCCAATCCGTGTCTTGATTGAGGAAAACCGCGAGGATTCATGCCGTGTGCGTATGGAGGTCGAGAATATAGGTAACACCACATCGCGTAGCGACCAGCCGTTCAGGGCTAACCTTGTGATCAACGGAGCTTCGATAACTGTAAGAGGTATCCGTAGGGACATCATGCCTGGCTACTTCGCCACGATCGAGGTGCCTACCAAAGTGCTCAAGAGTCCTACACGTACCTATGTCGGTAGCGTGACGCTGGATGTTGCGGACGACAACGCCGACAACAACCAGACTACTCGTGTCGAAGTGATCAACTACTTCGAAGGCATCCCGTTTGTCGCCGAGAAGGATGGCATGGTGCTGCATCAGAACTATCCTAACCCGTTCGACAACACGACACGCATCGATTTCCGTCTGCCCAATTCGGGTGATGTACGCTTCTTCGTCATGGACGAGCTCGGACGTCTTGTCTATCAGGAGCAGCGCACTTTCGCCGCCGGAGACCAGAGTATCACATTCGGACAAGAGAAACTCGCGTCGGGTGTATACTACTACGGTATCGAAATGGACGGCAGACGCTTGATGCGCAAAATGGTTCTGAAACGATAACTGTTACACATTGTACGAACGCTTTATAGACCATATTGAAAAGGAGCACCTCCTTGCCCCAGGGCAGACGGTGCTCCTTGCCGTAAGCGGAGGACGCGATTCGGTGACCTTGTGTCACCTTGTCGCCAAGGCCGGCTACCGGTTTGCCATTGCCCATTGCAACTTCCACCTGCGTCCGTGCGATTGCGACCGCGACGAAGCGTTTGTACGTCGCCTTGCCGACTGCTACGGTGTTGCGATGCATGTAGCCGAATTCGACACTGTCAGCTATGCCACCAGCCATGGCATCTCGATAGAGGAGGCTGCTCGCAACCAGCGCTATGGTTTCTTCGAAGAGGTACGCGCCAAGGAGGGTTATGCATGCATCGCCACCGCACATCACCGCGACGATTCGATAGAGACCTTCTTCATCAACCTGCTACGCGGAACCGGCATCGCCGGATTGAAGGGCATCCCGCCGCGCAATGGCCATGTGGTTCGTCCGATGCTGCCATTCGGCCGCGACGAGATAGACCGCTATGTCGAGGAGCACAACTTGGAGTATGTTGACGACTACACAAATGCCCAGCCACTCTATATGCGCAATCGGATACGCCTCCAGCTCTTGCCGCTTTTGCGGCAACTGCAACCGTCGTTCGACAGCATCATGCAGGACAATCTGAGCCATTTTTCTGATGCATCGCGCGTCTATTCTGCTGCCGTCGAGTCTGTGCGCTCCCAGTTGGTGGTCGCTCGCGGCGACGGGTTCAGTATCGATATAGAGCAATTGAGAACTCTCGAACCTATCGCTACATACCTATTCGAGCTGATACGTCCTTTCGGCTTTGGCGCGGCAACTGCAGAGCAAATCCTGTCGTGCCTCGATGGACAGAGCGGAAAGGTTTTCAATTCCTCGACACATAGCATTGTGCTCGACCGCGGACAACTGCTGATAACGCCTCGAGTTAGCAAAGAGGTTGCGGAATATGACATTGATATCCTGAAAATAGCCGATAGCGCTAATGAAAGTCACGAAGGGCTTCCCGATGGAATAGCATGGCGTATCGACGATGTCGACGCTGTCGATACCATTAGGCTTGAACGAAATGAAGCCTGGTTTGATGCAGACAGGCTCAGATTCCCTTTGAAGCTTCGCCATTGGCGCTCGGGCGACCGTTTCGCCCCTTTCGGCATGCAAGGCAGCAGACTGGTTAGCGATCTGTTTTCGGATCAAAAACTCAGTCTGATAGAAAAGGACAGGGTATGGATATTGTGCGATTCGGCTGACGAGATACTGTGGGTTGCTGGCCTCAGGGCTTCGAGGATTGCGCCTGTCACAAAAGACACGCGACGCATCATGAAATGGAAAATAACAAAACTCTAAAAAAAATATATCATGAAAAAAACACTTATTTTAGCAATGACAGCTACGATGCTAATGGCCGTCGGCTGCAAGAGCAACCAGAACGGCGAGACAAAATCCGAAATCCAGCAGAAAGTTGACGAGTATGCTGAATTTGAACTCACTTCCGACCTTATCGGAACCCTGTCGCCCAACGAGAAAGAACTGGTCAAGATTTTCATCGAGATTGGTCAGGTGATGGACGATATCTATTGGGACCAGTATTTCGGCTATGAAAATCGCAAGGCGCTCGATACACTTAGCGACCCTGCAGTCCGTGCTTTCGCCAACATACAGTATGGTGCATGGGACCGCCTCGACAGCGAGAAGCCTTTTGTGCCTGGATATGGTGAGCGCCCGAAAGGTGCCAACTTCTATCCTGCCGACATGACAGAGGAAGAATACAAGGCTCTTGAAGATCCGCTCAAGGAAAGCCAGTACAGCGTCATCCGTCGCGACGAGAACGGCAAGCTCTATGTGCTGCCCTATCATGAGGCTTACAAGGACGAGCTGGCTAAAGTCGACGCCCTGCTGGAGAAAGCCATCGGCTTGGCTGAGAATGCAGGCTTGAAGCGTTACCTTGAGGCTCGTCGCGAGGCTTTCCGTACTGACGACTATTTTGAGAGCGACATGGTTTGGATGGATATGAAAGACTCCAAACTCGACTTTGTTGTCGGACCTATCGAGAACTATGACGATGCCCTGCACGGCCTGAAATGCTCGCAGGAGGCTTACGTCTTGATAAAAGACGAGGAGTGGAGCAACGACCTCAGCAAGTTCGCTGCAATGCTTCCCGAGATGCAGAAACTTCTTCCTTGCGACGAGAAGTACAAACAAGAGGTTCCGGGCACCGATTGCGACATCAATGTATACGACGTGGTGTTCTACGGTGGCGACTGCAATGCCGGTTCGAAGACCATCGCCATCAACCTCCCCAACGACGAGCGCGTGCAACTTGCCAAGGGCAGCCGCCGTCTGCAGCTCAAGAACGCCATGCGCGCCAAATTCGACAATATCATGATTCCCATCGCAAAACTAATGGTTTGCGACGAGCAGGTTGACAGCGTCACTTTCAACGCTTTCTTCGGCAACACTTGCTACCATGAGGTGGCTCATGGTCTTGGCATCAAAAACACAGTCACCGGTCGTGGTCCTTGCCGTCAGGCTCTTGGAGCACAGTACAGTGCCTGGGAAGAGGCCAAAGCTGATGTGTGCGGTCTGTTCCTCACCGAGCAGCTCATCGAGCGCGGCGAAATCACCAATACAACCGTGGCACAAAACTATATCACCTTCATCGCCGGCATTCTGCGCAGTGTGCGTTTTGGCGCAACCGAGGCTCATGGTGTCGCAAACATCATGTGCTACAACTACTTCAAGGAGCATGGTGCTTTCAGCCGCAATGCACAGGGCAAGTATGTTATCAATGTCGACAAGGCTCGCGAGGCTGCTCGTGGCTGGGCTTCAATAATCATTGCTATGGAAGGCGAGGGCGACATGGCCGCTGCCAAAGCATACAGCGACAAGAACGGCAAGATTAGTGCCGAACTCCAGAAAGACCTTGATGCTATCCGCGATGCCAACATTCCGCGCGACATAGTTTACAAACAAGGTGCAAAGGTATTAGGTCTCTAAAAGATAGGAATTTAAGTTGAATTTTTGGCGAGGTGGAATCCGTATGTCTGTGACAGGCGGGTTCCACCTCGCTTTAGTTTGATGCCGCTTGTATCTGCGACAGGCTTACGAGACGGTCGTAGCGGCTTCCCGGCATGCGGAAATAGACAAAGATGCTGTAGCTGTTGGGCATGGCAAAATGGTCGCCTTCGAGTCGCGAAGTGACGGCCTCCTTTTCGCCAGCCGGAAGGAAGAGCAGCTGATAGGAATAATAGCCTTGTTTCAGCAGCATGCGCTTGGTGTAGGCTCTGTATTTTGGATTCCAGTCCATGCGGCACGAGTCGTTGAGATTCCATTGCGTAAGGTCGCCGGCGATGTACACGTTGCCGTCGAGCATCGGCTGCTGCATTGGCAGACTGAATATCACCCACACGTAGTCGGCCTCTATGTGAGGATTGTTCCTGTCGCGGATGTTTGTCTTCATGCCGCCATTCAGACTGTTGTATTGCGAATAGGGTTTGCGCGAGCGGTCTTCGTCGGGCTGCAGGAAAGCAAGGATGTCTGTGCCTATCTGTTCGATGCGTTGCACGTGGTACATGGTGGCACGCAGATTGCTCAGGTCGAAGTAGCGAAAGTGGTTCCCGGCGGGAAACACATTTTCTTTGTGCATCGAATAGTCCATTCCAAAAGAATTGTAGCCGTTGAAGGGCAGGACCCTTTTCAAGTCGTTGCGCCCGTTTTGCTGGACCACGACGTGATAGTAGTCTGCCTGCAGAGGCAGTGAGGACCCCTTTTTAGGTGATATTTCGACACAGACCTCCTGGTCCTGGTATATGTTGCCATAAGGGCCGCTGGGCTTCCCTGCCATGGCGTTCATGTCGACGGCATCTTCAGTCACGTAGAAACGGCGCGAGAGGATAATGCTGTCCTGGTGGTCGGCATGATAGACCTCGAGGATGTAGTTGCCCGAAGCGAGAAACTGTCCGTATTGTTCAGGCAATTGCTGATAGTAGTTGGTGTATTCGATGAGTGTTGTAAACGACGACTGGTAACCGCCGATGGGAGCGTCGTTGTTGGTGGTGAAGAATTCCGATACATCGAGGTCGTCGGCAGTCCAGTCGGCATTGCAATGTCTGAAGCGGTAGCGCAGATGCTGAGGCTGTGGATCCAGAATGTCGAAGCGGAGTAGCAGTGGCGATGAGACGTTTCCGTAGTTGTCAATGCGTATTATCGGTGTGGCGAGTTCGTTGCCAAGAGGGGCGAGGTATACGCTTTTGACATTGCTGCTCCACGTCGAGTCCATGAGCGGCTGAGCGTTGATGGCGGAAAATGTGAGTAGTAGCAGTGCTGTCACCAGAATTTTTTGTATTTGTAGATGTATCAATTTCATAAAAAATTATAATAAGATGGTTCTGTTGAGAGTATTGGTTCGGTTTGTGCAAACAAATGTTGCTTGTTTTCCTGTTATAGAGTGAATCTGAATGCAATACGTATCGAGTTGCGCTGCCGCGATGTCATCCCGTCGCAGTATGACAGTCGCCGTACAAAGTCTATGCGTATGAGTTTGAGGATGTTCTCGACGCCAACGCTGAATTCCATGTAGGGGCTTGAACCTATGGCCGATGTTCCTTCGGGCAGTTTGTATAGTCCTTGGTTGTCGGCTGCGTTGGGATTGTTTTTGTTTGAGAGTGCACCATAAAGTATGTTGAACGAGGCCACTTCGCGTAGACGCAGTCTGTTGATGAGTGGTATGTTGTTAAGTATGAGTCCTTTCAGATGGTAGTCGAGGAAAAGCGCAGCGTAGCGGTCCATAACGAACTCCATCGGTTTCATTGTGTTGAATGCTCTTGACGAGAGGAATATGTTGTCGTTTGCATCGGGGAAGCATAGGTGTGGATACGGTACGCGGTTCCATACGGAGGCCAGTTCTGCCCGTGTGTCGAGGTAACCTAATATGCCGAGTTGGAATTTCTTTTCGGCGTTGAAATCAGTACGTTGGTAGAAGAAATTGCCCGACATCAGGCCTATGCGGTGCGACAGGTTGAAGACTGGTGCATTCTTGCGCAGATGGATTGACGATGCATCGTTCGGTCGGCTGTTGTCGTCTGCATTGTATGGACTGAATGCTATTTTGCCCATCCATTCGGCTTCGGCAATGCTTTTCACGTTGCTCAGTGTGCCGTCGGCATTGTATTGTTGGTAGTTCAGTGCTCCGACTGGCGTTATGTGGCGTGCGGCAATCCATGTGTCTATGTTGACGTGGTTGTCCCATTCTTTTCTGAGTCGTCCCACGGCCTGTGCCACATATTGTACTTTGCGGACAATGTCGTCCGAGGCGAGGATGTTGTCGCGTTCCATAATGTCGATGCTTTGACCTGGCGTTACGAGGTCGTATGATGCCGATAGGCTTATGTGGCCCAGCGGAGTCTCGTGTGCGTGGTGCCTCATGGTGTCAAAGGTGTGGATGTACGTCACATTGCCCTTCGGCCTTCGGTCGCGGAAACCGTATGCGAGGTATCCTTCGATGAAGTTGCGATTGCTGAGCGGGGCTTTCGTCATGCCTCCGATTCTCAGTCTCCATCCTTCTTGGTGGTTGTAGCTTATGAAGTTGTATATGGGTCCGAGGTCGAAGCGGCTCGAGTCTTTCGGATAGCGGGTTGGGATGTATCCTGTGGCAAGTATTTCGGCTGTTTTTTTTATCCGTTGCATCTCGGGCAGTCGCGCAAGCTCGTAGCGGAGGCTGTCGATGACTGTCTCTTTGGCAGTGAGTTGTATGGGCCTTATCTCGTTCCATACTTTTCGCCTCATGAAGGTTTTTTGCAGACGTGCCGTGTTCGAGAGTGGTGAAAACAAGCTGTCGGGCAGGATTGTGGCGGAATCCGCGATGCTGTAGTTCTGGAATATCCTGACTTGGTGAGCGTATACTTCCTGTAGTTTTTTGTGTATGAATATGCGTCCGTATGCGTCCTGCCGTTCGGGAAGGAAGATCGAGTCGTGCTGCTTGAAGGACTGCATGATGGTAAGGTCGCGGACGAAATTGAGGTTGACTTGCGAGGTCACCTTCATCGAAAAACGGGCGATGCTGTATGTGCTGTCGAGTGTGACGTATAGTTGTCCGGTGAATCCGTAGTTGCGCTGATTGGCCGGGGTGAACGATATTTCTACGCATTGTATGCTGTCCACCATGACGGTGTCGGTGATATAGTAGTGGTAGAATACGGTGGCTATCGAAGAATTCAGCGGGCCCGTGAAGTGGTTGAGCATAAGCTCTATGTTGTTGTCGTAGATGTCTATAGGGACAAACATTTCGCCCAGGCTTTCGTCAATGCCTTCTTGGTCCAGCATTTGGTCGAGACCTTCCTGTCGTGCTGCGGTGATGAGGGTGCGCAACTGGTTCTGGCTGCGTTGCCACGACTGTTTTTTTATCACTTCGCGCATCGAGATGGTCAGAATTGGGGTGTCGTCGAACGGTGTGACATCAATGTATTTTTCGAGGAAGCGCAGCTTGCGCCAGATGCGTTTTTTCTCGAAGTCGGGGTGGAAATCGTCGAGGGCGAGATTTGTCTTCTCGTATATTTCGCGGTCGAATTTGTCGAGCGACGATTCTCTGTTGCGGTTTTTGTGCTCTATTGTTTTTTTTATGATTTCCACGGCGGGGTTGTCTTTGCGCCTGTAGCGTGAGCGCGATTTCTTGTCGGCAGTGACCGTCACGGTGTGCATCACGTTGGTTTTCGGCTGGAGGAGAATCTTGGCGTTGCGCGTAATCCGGCCTTTCTTGATGACGAGGTTGTGTGGTTCGTAGCCCAGCAGCTGGAATCGTACCGAGTCGAGGCCATTGCTGTTGGAGATGTAGAAGCGACCGTCCATGTCGGTCGATGTGCCGATGTTCGATGAGTAGAAGCCCACTTGCACAAAGGGGAGAGGTTCGCCGCTAACGGCATCGAAAACATGTCCTTGGATTGCTGTGAAACTGGACTGTGCTTGCACCGAAGAGACGAGGAAGGCGCGCCCTCCAGTCCTGCCAATAAGGATTGTCAGTGCAATAATGGTCCATATCAGGAATAGTTTTCGTTTCATAACAGTCTGAGGTGCTGTCTTTTTGTCATTGTGCGTGTGCAGTCGGTTCGGGTTGCAAAGTTACATAAAACAAATCGAATGTTTTGTCCCGTTCTGTAACATATTATTGTCAGGAACGTACGGCCTGTGTTTTATATGAACCTGAATGCCGTTGCTACGGCTTCCTTGTATCGTTGCAGCGTAGTGGATTTCATTATTTCCTTCTTCTGTTTGCGCGGTATGTCGACATATTCCCAAAAGGCGTGCAGATGCGATATCATCTGGCTTTCGCCACAGAGGTTTTTTGTCACGTGGCTTAATATGGCATCGTGCATGTTTTGCAGTACTTCGTTAGGGTCTTTTCCGCCGGGCATCCACGGTTTTGCCAGCAGGCCGCGTCCAATCATCACACCTTTCAGTCCGGGAATGTTTACTGGCGAATTCGGGTATCCCGAAATGCTGAATTTTCCGGTCGCGGTGTCTATTTCTGCTACGTCACCGTTATACACCATCGGATGCCGGCACAGCTCGTGGAGTTGTATGAATGATTCCAAGTCAGGTGTCCCCTTGTATTGCTGTCGGCCCAGGCGCGGGTGCAGGATGATGTGCGTCAGTGGCATGTCGTTCAATATAGGCATGCAGCGCAGGCCTTCATCTATGCTCTCTTGTCCGAGTCGCATCTTGACGCTGAATACTACGTCCGGCCGTCGACGCATCTCCTTCTCAATTTCCGCTACGCAGTCGGGGTGCTGCAGCAATCCGCTTCCGCGGCCGGCGTGAACCTGCATGGGGAAGGGGCACCCCATGTTGAGGTCTATCCTGTGCCAGCTCTGCTCCTGCAGTGCATCGCATAGCCGAGCGAACTCTTCGCCGTCGCGGGCTATCACTTGTGGCACAGTGGGCACACCGGCGTTGCGCTCGGGGTCGGTGTCGCGGAGGTCTTTGCGTCGCACCTCGCCGTGTTCAATTCTCACAAACGGCGTATAGTACTCGTCTACTCCGCCGACGCACTCGTGGTGCGCTTTCCGGTAGACGGCGCTGGTGTAACCCTGCAGAGGCGCGAAGGCTATATAGGGTCTTCTCATTGTACTATGGTTTTGCCGGCTTTTTGCCAGGCGAGTATGCCACCGTCGAGGTTGTAGACCGTGCAGCCTTGTTTTGTCAGCATCTCCGCTGCCTTGAGGCTGCGACGTCCGCCACGGCAATATACGGCCACCTTGCCTTCGATGCCTTTGATGTGATCGGCAAAGAGCGAGTCTTTGACGTCGATGTTTTCCGCGCCGGCGATGTGCCCTTCGGCATATTCCTGCGGCGTCCGCACGTCGATAAGGCGCACAGCGTCTTGCTCCACCACTTTGGCAAATTCCTCCACTCCGAGGGTGATAATCTTTTCGCCGTTTCTGCAGCCAAACAGCATCGAAGTCAACAGTGTAAGCATCAGTATTCGTTTCATTTCGTGCAATATATTTTTCTGCAAAGGTAAGCTTTTATTTCGGATGTCATAATTAATTCTTACTTTTGTATCCTTAAATCAATTATTTCGACTGATGAGAAACGGAATCATACTGTTGGCCATGACATTATTGTCGGCTTTGGTTGGCTGCAACCGGAATCCCCAAATGGGCTTCGATTGGGATAATCATGGCATAATAGAATACATTGTCGACTATTCGGTTAGCTTCAGCGACGACCACGACAGCACTATGCAACTGAAGGCATCGAGCAACCACGGCGTGGCGAAGATCGTCAGCGTGCCCTCTGAAAATCTGTTGGATGCCGACGACCGACCCGTAAAGAACACCTTCATCATTCTCGAAGACTCCGTGCCTATGGGCAAGAGCCTCACCCTGCGCCGAGGCGACCTGTCCTATAATGGCGGAAAGCCAGAGTTTATTCATAATCAGGTTGTAGGTAGCGACGACCTCGTTGAGCTCTACATCCTCGGAGCCGACACATTGACGCATTCGCACTCTGATGCATTCTCCACCACCCTCTATTCCATCCGCGACAATATGTTTTACGACCCCTACGATGCCCAGTCCATCACCATCCCCGGCGGCCATTGTTTCTCCGCCATCCTCCCTGTCATTACCGAAGAGATGTACCCCAAAGAAAAAGAGAACCACAGCATTAAGATCGAATTCTCGGTTGCCACCAATGGTGCAAAATAATCAAGATCTAATCTAATGCAATAGTCCGAATGACTAACCGCTAAAGATTATTTCGCTGAATAAGAAAAGATTTGTATCCTTGCGACCAATTTGCAATTTTGATGGATATATTCCACAATGTTGCACCATGATAAGTAGACACGGAAGGGCGGAAAAAAAACATTTACGATTGCAGAATGGAAATTATTTCATATCTTTGCACCGTGAAGCCAAATCCGCCAGAAAGGAATGCTTTTTATGGGAAA
>Ga0256404_1002898_pt1 | contig 36434 bp, 48 predicted proteins | sample RumenRJG_01DNA_FD_185990 | JGI IMG/M metagenome (GOLD analysis project Ga0256404, IMG submission 185990) | Bovine rumen microbial communities from Lethbridge, Alberta, Canada - RJG_01 | ecosystem: Host-associated > Mammals > Digestive system > Stomach > Rumen | place: Canada: Alberta | collected... | reverse complement strand
TTAGGCGCCTAGCGCCTCGTTTTAATTTTTGGGCGCAGTGCCCGATTTTCTAAACCGTGCGCATCCGCGGATTCGCACATTTGGCGCTTCCGCCGGGCGGTACGTTACAAAAATGCGGATTTCTGCAGAAATGTCACGCGAGGGGGTGCGTTTTTGGCGCTTTTTCGGGGACTTAAGACTTGAGGGGGATGTGGCGCATAACGGAAAAGTACCGTTTTGACATGATTCGAAACGCGCAAAAGTATAGATTTTCGACGGTTAGAAACGCGCAAAAGTATAGATTGTCGACACCTTGCGTACGAAAACGTCAGATTTTGCGCTTTCCCGCGGCTACCCTATGCGAGGGCCTCTCGCAGACATGCCCAATGAGGCAGGAAAGGAAAATGAAATGAACGAAAACAACAACACGAAGCAGTATGACATCAGCGCAGACGAGGAACAGACTATGCGTGAGCGTGCGGAGGCGCTTGTCTCCGGCGCGGCGGACGATTTCCAGAGTGCGTACCATCTGATCGGTGCCGCCGTGCGGATTGCGCTCCAGAAGCCGCACAAGCGCGTGGATACGCAGCGCATTGCCCGTCTGATGGCGGATCGCGATGATGCACTTGCGCTGTCCAAGCGGCTGGGTGCGATCGCTGATTTTGCCGATGGCGCATGGGAAATGTACAGCGCCGTCATGCGCATGTACCGCGGCTGCGAGTTCGGCATCGATGTATGGAATGTCGCACAGGGCGCAAAGGATGCGGATGCGCTTCTGCTTGACCTTGGTGTGTCCACGGTCACGGGTGCGGACGATGACACGGGCGAGGAATTCACTGTGTATGACGCCAAGACGTTCTCCGTGCGCAGTCTGCTTGTGCATGTGATCGAACTGCGCCGGTTCCTTGCGCGCCAGTACGATAAGCTCGATCCGGCTGCGCCTGCGTGCTTCGACCTTGCGCGTGCGAAGGCAGTGCGGGCGGAGCTGATGGGCGTGGCCAACCACATGGCAGAGTACACACCCGAGCGCCTTGGAATGAGTGAAGGCGCATATGCAATGCGTCTGGCGCAGATCGCAATCGGCATTGAGACGACGGGAATCGTCAAGGATTGCGCAGAGGCGGCTGTTAGCGCCAAGGACTGCGATTCTGCATGGCGGCTGGATTGCGCCTCGGACGAGGTGAGAAGCGCCAAAATCGCCATTCTGGATGCGCTGTACGCGTGTCAGGCAGAGCTGGCGTGAGCGAGTTCGCAAAACGGAAAAATGTTCATGTTTGCGAATCCGTAGACATGAAAACATCAAATCCATGGTACTGAGTACGCGAAATTCGTGGTACTGAGAACACGAAATTCTCGGGAATGAAAGTTTTGAAATTTACTGTCTCAGCCCATGGTGTATGTTGCCATCATGTGCTACAAGATCCGTGCGTATAAAAGAATGCGCAGATTGAGAGGGAAAATGTTCATGGATAAGATGACGATGATTGCGTGTGACGAGGCGAGTGCGCGGGATGTGGCGATTCTGCTGGCGCTGAAACGGACGATGCTTACCGCCTGCGCGCCAACACAGAAAGAATCAAGACACATGCGTAGGTAGTGCGGGGGTTGGGTCTGATCGCCATCAGCGGCTTGCTGATCGATGCGCCCGATGCGCCGCCGTACTCGAACGAGATCCTCACTGTCAGCGCCACGGCGTTCGCACTGGCGTACACCTGCCTGCGCTACGTGGCGGACGACCTCGCCAAGCAGTGCGCTTAGCGATTGATGAAGACTTGCGGGGATAACCTTGCGGGTCTTTTCTTATGCGCAAGTGAGCCTCGCGGAAACACCCATTTCAGCGCGTTTGCGGGCGATTCGTAGAGCCATGCATACTCGCTCACTATATGTACATCATTTACGGCGATGGCAAGTATCTTCAGATTCGGCAGTTCGACGAAAAGATTGCCCGCACCGTATACGAAAAGCAGAAACATCATTGTCCATATTGCGAGAAAGAAGGCAATATGCGCGAATATGCGTTCAGGGAAATGCATGCCGATCACATTAAGCCGTGGAGCAGGGGCGGAAACACTGTCGAAGAAAACTGTCAGATGCTCTGTGCACGACACAACGAAAGCAAGGGCAACCGTTGGTGAACGGCGTGCCCGAGCCACGGGTGGCGTTCAGTTGCCTTATAGCTTTATGACAGATATAATATTGATGCAGTCAGCGATCGCACATTCTCCGCTCATGCGGAGGTGAACCGGACGTGATTCGTTGCTGACCGTCAAGGGCTTCATATTCTCCGCTCGTGCGGAGGTGAACCGGCCACGAGATCATCCGGTTCGTGCGGACGATTTTATTCCCCGCCCTAGCGGGGGTGTTCCCAGGTTATCTAGCTCTGAGTTCGTTGTGATCTTGTCTTCCCCACGCACGTGGAAGTGTTCCGATGCGCCATCGTGTCGAGAAGCATATCTTCCCCGCTCCAGCGGGGGTGGACCTGAACTATCCATAACGGGCAGAGTCGTCAAGGCTCATTGTCTTCCCCGCCCTAGCGGGGGTGCCCCTGCCGGCAAGTCGATGTTGGCCATCGAGTTAACCTATTCCCCGCCTTTGCGGGGGTGCCCCGATTTAGGCGCGAATGACATAGATCACGGATGCATTTCCCCGCACGTGCGGGGGTGTTCCGGGTAAGAAGAACCCGCATACGGTATTCACCAAATCTTCCCCGCCCAAGCGGGGGTGTCCCGGCGGTCGAGCTTCATTTTGCTGATGGCATGATGTCTTCCCCACACACGTGGGGGTGGACCAGGTGGATTTCCCATGATGTAATTTAGTTTGTCGCATTCCCCGCCCTAGCGGGGGTGGACCGCGGGGGTGGACCGATGATTCGGCGCCATGACGGAAACAGCAGCATGTATTCCCCGCATGCGCGGGGGGGGGTGACCCTGGAGTACGAAAATGACGATAGCGATGAATCTTCCCCGCTTCGGCGGGGGTGAACCAGACCCTTCGACTGATGCCTCAGCGTTCTTTGTGTATTCCCCGCATATGCGGGGGTGAACCCGCCGCAGTGATCGGTATCGTAAGAACACCGACGTATTCCCCGCATGCGCGGGGGTGAACCTAACTACATCCCAATCACCGATGAGATGCGGATGTATTCCCCGCACATGCGGGGGTGATCCTCGTGGATCTTTTGCTGAAAGAGGAGCCGTATCGTAATCCCCGCACTTGCGGGGGCAACTCAAAAAAACGTCAGCGTGTGCTGACGTTTTTCTATGCTCATTTCATATTTTCCGGCAAGTGTGAAAACAGATATGCAATGACTGGCACGCACCAGCCGTTTCCGAGCTGTTTATACCGCTGTGTGTTCGAGCATGCGGCTGTGTATCCGTCGGGCAGTCCCATGCATCGTTCAGCTTCGGTGACCGTGATGTAGCGCACGCCGTATTCGTCCTCGATGCCGAAGAAGCGCTGAGAGGAGTATTTCTTGCCCATGGAGGCTTCCAGCATCTGCATCTTGTCTCCATCCTGAATGATGCGGAGCTGTTTGCCCGTGCGCTTCTCGTGATTATGAATCCAGTTCCATGCCTTGTCTGAATAGTAAATTGTTCCGTCGGGTACTCCGTGCTCACGGATGTCTCCGAAGGTGATTCCCTTGTCTGCAGGCTGCTGGATGTTCGGGATGTTCGTCCAGTACAAGCGCCGTCTGACGGCAGGGGAGACAAGCGCAGCATCGATCATGATTGGCTGAACTCCAAGTGCATCGGAGATCACATCCCGCCATTCCTTCTTCATGCACACGTTCTCAAGCAGAAAATACTTCGGCTTCGTTTCCTTCAGAATACGCACATACTCCCAGAACAATCTGCTACGGGGATCGTCGAAATTCTTCCGCTTGCCGGCGTTGGAGAATCCCTGACACGGGCTTCCACCGATCATGAGATCAATCTTCGGCAGATCGGACGCATGGACATCCGTCACACTGCCAAGCTGAATCGTATCGGGATAATTCTTCTGTGTGACCGCAATGGCATACGGATCGATTTCGCTTGCGTAATAGGTCACATCCTTGATACCGCAGGCATCCAATGCCGCATGGCCGCAGCTGATGCCGTCAAACAAACTCAGAACATGCATTAATTTTCCCCTTTTCTGATAGATGAAGCCGCATCCTGTGTCCAAAATACGTAGCCCAGTAGAATGCGGCTTTCGGTGTATAAGCAGTTGATCAGCCTTGCAGGACAACCTGTTCGGCGAGTGCGTTGAACTTTTCAACGTAAGCAGATACGTCAAGGTATCCGCACGCACGCTCCAGTGATTTCATCCGCATGTCGGAAAGCAGAGCGCTGCTGTAATAGGCGCGCTTGATCTGGTGAATCAGTGCCTGCGGTGAGGTGTCCGTAAGCTGGTCGTCCTTGTCGATCAGTTCGGCGGCTCCGCCGTAGCCGGGTGCGATGACCGCAGCGCCGAGCATCTGTGCCTCGATGACAGACAGCGGGCAGTTTTCGTCACAGATCGACGGCAGGATAACAAGCCGTGCTCTGCGAATCAGTGAATGCAGATCATCACCGGAGCGGAAACCGACGAAGTCAATGTTCGACACTTCAGCAAGCAGATTCTCGTCAGGCCCGGATCCTGCACATACGAAGCGGATGTCAGGCAGTGCCTTGGCCGCTTCAATAATGTTGCGGATGCCCTTTTCGGGTGCGATGCGTCCGAAATACAAAACGTAATCGTCGTGCGGTTCAGCAGAGTAGGGGATCTTGGTTACGAAATTCTGCAGGTAGACCGTTTTGACGGCAAACCGCAGATCCGTGTCGTAAACATGCTCCATAAATCTCGACGGACAGATGATCCGTGAAATCCAGCTGTAGGAATCGTGAGTGCGATAGAACTTCGCCTCTTCCGTGCCGATGATGCTCTTGGCAAGTGAACCGTGAATACAGCGTGTCATTTTGCACCACGACGGATCACCGGTATCTACGCATTTCGTGCAGATCGTGTATGTGTTTGGGTTGTAAAGAAGATGATTCGGACAGACAAGCTGGCTGTCATGTGCCGTCATGATCACAGGCACTTTGGCTTCTTTCGCGGCATCGATAATGCTCGGAGTCAGCTGATAATTGAAGTTGTTTAGCTGAATGATGTCAGGCTTGTAGTCACGGATCAGCTGTGCCATCTTGTCGTAGGATTCATGACTGTAGATGATGCGCATCGGATAGGTCAGGGCGGAAAGCGAACGGGTGTGGAAATCCGTAGGGCTTGCGTACAGACCAGAACGGTTGAGCATCACGTTTTTCTCGTCATACATACCGTAGTAGGCAACGGTATGACCTGCTTTCTTCAGCGCATTGCCAAGCTCCAGAGCATAGGTTTCCGCTCCGCCTCTCGGGTAAAGGTATTTATTGACAATCAGGTATCTCATTCGCCGTCACCCCCCGTGATCGCATTGAAGATCGTCAGTGCCACGATGTAGAGGTAAGAGGACGGAGAAGGATTCTCCAGATACTGCTCATCAAGCGAAACAACAGTCTCAAAGTCAGTCACGGCGTTCCGTCCGTGTGTCTGCCACATGCCCGTGATTCCCGGCTTTGTGCCGAGGCGCTTCTTGTGATGCGCGTGGTAGTTCTCGACTTCACGATCAATCGGCGGACGGGTACCAACCACCGACATATCGCCTTTCAGAACGTTCCAGAACTGCGGAAGTTCATCGATCGACAGTCTGCGCATGATGTATCCGACCGGAGTGATTCTCGGATCGTCAGCCATCTTGAACATGTAGTCGTTCATTTCGTTCTGTTCGCTGAGGCTGTGGGCGGTGTCTTCTGCATCTGCCTTCATAGAGCGGAACTTGTACAGCGTGAACGGTCTGCCGTTGTAGCCGACCCGACGCTGAGCAAAGATGGGGCTTCCGCCCGATTCCTTCCGAATGATCGGAGCCACAATCGGATACACAGCGCCAGCTGCGACCACGCCGACAGACGAAATCACAATATCCATCAGACGTTCGGTGCCTTCCCACAGGAGGTCTTTGCTGACGCCGCCCATTGTGTAGATACGCCGGCCGAACTTGTGCAGTGCCCAGCACTTCGTACCTTCGGGGCGGTCTGCCATGTAAATGACAGCGCCGATAGCAATCAGTGCCCGCAGCAGATCGGAGTTGTAATTTCCGGATCCAGCTGCATCCAGATACACAGCATCCACAGGGTTCGTGTTCAGCTTGTGAATGATGTCATCAAGCGATTCCGAGCGATCAACGTCGACGATATAGAAGTCGTCCGCTGACGCATTCGGCATCTGCTCCGCAATAATCCACAAATATGGTTTCTCACCGTTAAACCAGAAACGGCCTTCCAAAGTTTCTCGTGTTCGCATAATCGTGCTCTTTCATGTCATTAGAGTACCTGCTGATATGTGCACGCATTTCTGGAAATAGTCCATTTCTGCATGAACCGATTGCAGGCCGGTGTTATCGGTCTGTGCGGTAATGTCTAAATCATTAAAGGGGGTATAAGAATGCGCAAAAAAGGTTTCTGCTATGCAGGCGCATTTCTGCTCGGAATGATTGTCGGTTTCGCATTGCGCAACTCTGAAACCGCAGATTACAACGAAGATCAGAGCAGTAAGGAATATACGTTCGACGAGAAGAATTACTTCACGGATGGGTACCTTCAGAAGGCAAAGGCGAAGCGTGCCGCCGGCAAAAAGGAAAGGGGAATAACCGATGAAGCTGATTGATGCCGATCAGGTCTTTGATGCACTCGATGCCGAAATTTCACAGGACGCAGAACTGGAGGGCTATGTAGCAGGCTTGATGCATGCAATGCAGTACATCGTCAACGATGCGCCTGAGATTGATGTGCAGCCTGTCAGGCACGCATATTGGATTGAATCGGATGATCCAGATGTCGGCGATCCCGAGGTGCAGTATCAGTGCTCGCACTGCCATAAGACTGCAGACAGCATGTCTCGGTATTGCCCGAGCTGTGGTGCAAAGATGGATCGGACGGAGTAACAGAGGAGGGAAACCAGTGAAGATTATTGATTTTGAGTTATGCGGCAATGTGATTCGCTTCTTCCTTGGTAATGACGACTGCGATGATTATTGGGGCGATGACTGGGATGATGCACCATACGAACATAATGCCGGCACTGTATATGACGATTACATCGTTGCAACCGTAGATGTCGCACTCAGCGCTGACTATGCTGTTGCTGAACCTGCAACTGGCGTTATGAACAGCCGTTTCAGCAAAGAGGATTTCCAGAAGCGCATTTCACCGTGCCTGATCGTGTATAAGCCGGACTATTCAGGGGAAGAAACATCCTTTTCATGGAATGTCGGGCGTGAAGATGCACTGCGTATCTATTTCGGCGATGATTTCAGGGTTACGCTTGCGGCGCTTACGGATCGCTTCGGTGCACTCTGTTTCGGCGTTTATTCAAAGGAGCCCAAGCATGAAGATCGCTGAGTTTGGTCATAAACATCTATACGAATCTACCGGCGGTATTGAGGTTGTTGTCACCGAGCTTGTCGAGAGGCTTGCGAAGAACGGCAACCTTGTTACCGTTTTTGACCGTGGGGAGCTCGATAAAATTGCTGAGCCGTACCCCAAAGCGCCAAATGTGCGGATTCTGCGTGTACCGACATTATCCAACTCGAAAGTAAATGCTCAGATTTACTCGCTGGGCGCAACGCTGCAATGCCTGCTGGACGATTACGACGTTGTGCACGTGCATGCCGAGGGTCCGTCGGTGTTTATTCCGATTCTGAAGGCACGCGGTAAGAAGGTCGTGGTTACGATTCACGGTCTTGACTGGCAGCGTGCGAAGTGGGGTCGGTTTGCGTCTGCGTATATTCATCTCGGTGAGCGGATGGCTGCACGTTATGCCGATCGCATCATCGTGCTGTCAGATGACGTGAAGTCTTACTTCCGTGATGTGTATGGTCGGGATGCTGATCTGGTGATTAACGGTGTGACCGTCTTCCCGACCACAGCAGACAATCTGATTACGCCGTTCGGTCTGGAGCGTGGAAATTATTTCCTGTTCATGGGTCGGATGGTACCCGAGAAGCGTCTGGATCTGCTGGTAGATGCGTATGAGCGTTCGGGCGCTTCGAGGAAGCTCGTGATCGCAGGCGAATTGACGGAGTCAGCCAAATCAATGCCGTGGTACAGCAAAGCAGTCAAGAACCCGAACATCGTATTTACCGGCTTTGCCGAAGGCGAACTGAAGGCACAGCTGTATTCCAATACGCATTGCTTTGTTCTCCCGAGTGACATGGAAGGCATGTCAATTGCTCTGCTTGAAGGGCTGGGTTACGGCATTCGTGTGCTTGCGTCCGACATTGCGGAGAACACGCGAATCATGCACGGCATGGGACACACATTCGCAAGCGGGGATGTGAATGATCTGGCTTCAAAGCTGAGGCAGATCGATGAGTTGCCGTTTGTGCGGTCGAAAGAGCAGTACGACTACATCCGCCGCGAATACAACTGGGATAAGGCGTACGCCGAGTACTACCGCATTCTGGAAGAGGCCGCTCGTAATGGACGCAGGTAAGATTTGCAGAGCTGCCGAATACGCATGGAAGAACATGCGGGCAGACACACCGAACATCCGTCCGTCCGAACACATCTGGCTGATCTCCGAGCGTGGATACGATGCGCAGGATAACAGTGCTGTCTTCTTCGAGTGGATGTGCCGTACGCATCCGGAAATTCATTCCGTGTATATAATCTCGCCAGACGATCATGACTATCCGAAAATGCACCGCATAGGAGACACCGTCGCATGCGGAAGCAGGCGCCATTACGAACTGATGTTTCAGGCCGAAGCACTAATCAGCACACACGCATTCGGATACACTCCCGACATGGTGATTTACAGCCATCTGGCTCGTGCTGGTCTATTTCGCCCGAGCGGTGTCAGTGTTTTCCTTCAGCACGGTCTGCTTGACAAGCAGAGCGCGTGGCTGAATCGGAAGAACTTCGCACCCGATCTGTTCGAAATCTCGGCGTGGCCCGAATACGAAATCGCACGCCAGTACAACCATCAGCCTGAGAAGTGCCTGATGACCGTCGGACAGTGCAGATACGATCTGCTGTACGGGGCAAAGCCGGGGAACACACTGCTCATCATGCCGACATGGAGACAGTGGCTCACAGGGACAGATCCAGACACGTTCTGTGCCAGCGCATACCATGAGGAATGGAATCATGTGCTGTCGTCACAGGCACTGCGGAGCCTGCCTGACGAGTGGAACATCATCTTCAGGCTCCATCCAGAACTGGTCAAATACGCCGACACATTCAGCACCGCATTTCCAGACAAAGTACGCATTTCTGTTGACGCCGACATCGGGGAGCTGATTCGGCAGTCGTCTGCCGTCCTGACAGATTATTCGTCGGTTGCGTACGACTTCATCTATCGCAGGCTTCCCGTCACGTTCTTCCAGTTCGATCGGGACAGATATACGTCCGAACACTATTCCGGCATCTGCATCAAGCCAGAAACATTCGGGCGGGCAGCGAAAACAGCAGAGCAGGCCGCTGAATATCTGGTCGATTCAATTCAGAGCATTGGAAAGACAAGCATCCCTGACGGCTTCTTCATCCACACAGACGGAAACTGCTGTCAGCGCACGTATGAACGGATCAAGGCTGCGGTACGCAACAGGCAAACATGAAAAATGGGCCGGAATCGGCCCATCTTTCATAAAAAGAGCTATTGAAAATCAGTTCCTTGTTGCGGACTGGTTTTTCTTTTAGGCCAGAGACGGTCGTACGTTGGTGTACATACGATCAAATAAGGATACAGATTTGCTGTTCTGGTCTGCGTCCGCCAGCGCCGTGTAAACATCCTCGCTTTTCTCGCAGATTTCCTCAGCGTTTGACTCGAAGAAGTTGCAGATGTCTTCTTCGTTCATGGTGTCGGCGGTGAAACCACAGCTGAATAGCGCCGCATGGCACAGTTCGTGCCGAATCGTCCGCTTCAGAATATACGGATTCGTATTGTCCGTGCAGATGTAGATTTCAGCTTCCTGAAAGTAAGTGATGCCGAGTACCGTTTCGTTCGCAGCACTCTGAAGGCGCTCATCGCCCCGACAAACGGGATATACGTTCCATACGATGTTTCCGATTCTGATCTGTACCATGATCGTTCCTCCCTTCGCTTGCAGGAGCAATCATACCGGAGCGCAGGCATGAAAGGCGCTGAAAGTGCAGAAACATTGTGAAGCGCAGATGGCAGAAAAGCGTGTGAAAGGGGAGTGCTGCGCGGAAAGAGGCAGATGCGCTTGTGAAGTTTGCACATGAAAGCGTGTTTCAGCACAAGCGCTGAATCAAATGTATGATGTCGGCTGAAGCGGAATGATCTTATCCAAATCAGGCTTTGATGTCAGCTCTACGTTTCGGATATCAATATCATTCTGAAGGTTCAGGAAATACTGCGGTGAGACTCCGAAATATTTCCCGAGCCGAACCGATGTTTCTGCCGAAATCCTGCGCCTGTCATGCAGGATGTCCTGGATACGAGATACAGGTACGTTAATATCTTTTGCAAGCTTATACGCAGAGATCCCCATCGGTTCCATAAACTCTTCCGACAGAATTTCGCTTATTTTCGGTGTTTCGATATAGTTCGTCATATTGTCACCTCCATCATCAATGGTAATCCACGATTTCAACCTGCTCAGCATCGTTCCCGTCCCAGACAAAGCATATGCGGTACTGCCCGTTGATGCGGATGCTGAACTGTCCTTCACGATCTCCGCTTAGCGCTTCCAGATGATTAGCAGGCGGTATGCGCAAATCGTTCAGCGTCATTGCCGCATTGATCATCAGCAATTTTCGCAGTGCCACACGCTGAATAGTCTGCGGGAGCTTTCTCGAAAACTCCTGCCTGAATATTTTCTCTGTTTCCCGGTCAGCAAAGGTTTTGATCACACTCTGAATATACCCGTTTTGCGTGTATATTGCAAGCGGAACAATTTTAATCGGCATGCCCGCAGTTTACTAACGCAAACAACGTTGGTACATGAGAAAAAGTTTGTGCACTTCCGCTTTGCGCTCGACCTCTGCGCCCGAAGACGCGAAGAAAAAAGAGTTGTGAGGCACGCCGGTGACCATCTGCCCGCCAAGCGCTTCCGCACGCTCAAACAGCGCCAGTGCATCCATTACTTCAGAGTCCGAAGGCTCTTACACAGACTAAGGCTAATCAAGCAGGCTCACAGAAGTTTTTGGCTTCTGCGAGCCCCATCCAAGCTAGACGCTAGTCATGCATTGGGTGGGGTTCTTGACGTGCACTAATCAATCGTCACTTTCCGCGTCGTCAATTTCTTCGAGAAGATCGTCTTTATATTTTTCCCACACGCCACGGTGAATTGCAAAGTCATCGACGTTCGGGCAATTATCTTCGATATACTGCCGAGCCGCATCAAACTGATCATAGCTCAGCGGCATTGCAAAGAAATCTTCCATCGCAGACCATACTTCGAATTCAACGGCATCCAATGCGCCATAAAATGCATCCTTGTGGGCCTCGTAGAAATCCCGAGAATAACTCGGCATAGCACCAGTGACGGGGAGAATCACTTCGTCTGGCAGGCTGGTTGCAAGCTTATACATCAGCGCCTTCTGCTCTTTCTCATTCGGGCATCCAATATTTCTTACAGAGTCAGACAGGCACTTGAGCGTATACCGCAGATTCTGCTTCTGGGCTGTGTACTTATCCATCGGCACACTTGTTTCCACGCCACGTACCTTGTACGTTTCGACAAAATCAAGTCCAGTTCCGCTGAGGATGGCATCAGCATATTGATTGAAAATATTACCGAGTTCATCAAACCGTTCTTCTTCATGCATAACATCCCGACAGCCATACAAGCCAAGAAGGTCTTCACCGCAATAGCCGCAGCCATATCCGGAAACATACAGGAACCAGTCGTATGAATCATCGTGCTCGAGCAGATCATCATACAGCGGCCAAGTAATGTGCTCCCCAACATCGTCTTTGAAATCGGGATCTTCACCTTTGCCATACCACGCATCAAGAAGATGGTACAACGGCGAATCGGTACGAATTCCAAAGACTCTCAACGTGCCCTGGCGGAAAGCATTTGCCGTTTCTTTCGCTTTTTCCGATTCCATGTTTGCGGCACCGTAATAATCGGCAAGTGCATAATCAACAATCCGCTTATATTCACTTGCTGGCAAAGCTTCTCGCATATCGATGATATCTTCGAAATAGGGATACTGCATGGTTTTCTCCTTTCGCCCAAATGGGATCAGACGGCATAAAACCGTTCAATTCAGGTCGCATAAATATTATAGATGTTGGCAAAATGTATGGCAACTTATTGGGATCGGTGGGCAAAATTAAAAGATCCCCGGATATTCTCCGAAGATCTTATTCAATCTGCCGCCTTGAAGTTGTAAACAGGTTTGATGATATCGATGACTTCTGCCGTCGGCTTGATCAGCTCGATGATCTCGTCTGCTGGCTTGTAGGCATCGGGCGCTTCATCCAGCGTAGCCGTGCTTACGGAAGTTGTGTAGATGCCCGACATGGTCTTCTGATACTCGTCCATGCTCAGCATCTGCTTTGCTTTGATGCGACTCAGCTTTCTGCCCGCACCGTGAGGAGCCGTGCAGTTCCAGTCGGCGTTACCCTTGCCAACGGCAAGAATTGTGCCATCTCTCATGTTCAGCGGAATCAGAATCTTTCTGCCTGCCGATGCATCAATCGCACCCTTGCGGACGATGCCCGTTTCGGTATCGATGTAGTTGTGCATGGTCGTGAACATATCAGTGACGACGAAGCCCATGTACTGAATAATCGTTTCTGCAATGAGCCTCTGGTTTGTCTGTGCGAATAACTGCGCAATGCGAACGTCGGCAAGATAGCCGTCACGGTCGGCACCCGTCAGATATGCAAGTTCAGGATGTGCCGGCTCCTGAATCGGATTCTCCAGATCGAAATTCTTCAGCGCATTCTGGATTTCTGTCTGTCTGCCTTCTGCTTTGAGCGTTTCGATGAGGCTTTTTCTCCGTTCGATGAGTTCGGAGTGGTTGCTGCAGGCAACGCTGGCGATGTCCTGCCAACGCTTCTCGATGATGACTCCGAGGCTTCTGGAGCCTGTGTGAATCACCAGCCAGTAGCTTCCGTCCTGCGCCTGATCAAGTTCGATGAAGTGGTTTCCGCCGCCGAGTGTGCCAAGCGAGCAGTCAATGCGGGTGGCACCGCTTCGGCTGTTACCACCAACCAGATCATTACGTAGCTTGTCCGAGAAGTAGCCTCGGCTGCCGAACGGGTAGTGAATCGGTTCCTCGTGAATTGCTCGGCCTGCTGGGATATGGCGGTGAATGACATCGTCAAGCTCTGCCAGATTAACCGTGCGGTTGGCAATGTGAACAGCAAGCATAGAGCAGCCGATGTCCACGCCGATCAGCGAGGGAACCGCGTAATTGCCTAAATTCGCCGAAAATCCGATCACACAGCCCTTGCCTGCATGAGCGTCGGGCATAATTCGGATCTTTGCACCAGCCGTCCAAGGCTGATCACAGATTAATTGAAGCTGTTGAATTGCGGCTTCATCGATATCGTCGGTAAAGACTGTTGCAGATGTGTACTTTCCTTGTATGACCTTCATGGGTTCTCCTTTCTTAGAATACTTGACGTACTCCCCGTGACTAAAGTCAGGGGCTTTCTCGCAGGCTGTTGTAAAATCGGCATACGAAATGCCGATCAGTGATTGATTGCGCCAAAAATTTGTTAACAATTCGAACAAAATATCTGACACGAATATTATACGATGCACAAGGGTATGAGGCAACACATCCAAAACGGGCCGAAATCGGCCCACTTTTTGTTCAGGCTGGCCCACGGTGCCCGTGTGCATTGTTTGAACACCCGTTGCAGAGTAAAATATGCATGTGGGTATGTTGCCTTACATGGCGTATAAAAGCGAAAGGGGTGTCTATGGCATATAAAGGTTCTTCTTCATTAAATAAACTCGTGAACGCTGCCGCATTCATCATTGTGTTCGGTATTGCTTTGTCGCATGCCGCCACTAATATGGCTGATACGGCTTCGCCATCGGTATCTGCTGATGCAAACAGCCAGTCGAGTGCATCTGCCAAGGTCGATCTGACCGATTACGCCAACACGGAGATTACGTTCAGCGCCGCCGACGGAACAGAAATCAGTATTCCGCGTTACGACGGTACCAGCGATGTCTACACCGTCAGCGAAACACCGTACTTCAGTGCAGAGGATCTTGGCAGTACGGACGTGTACTTCGCTGTAAGTGATCTGGATGATCTCGGGCGCGCGGGTGTGGCAAACGCCGTGCTTGGTCCTGAGAGTATGCAGACGCATGATCGGGGTTCCATCTCTAATATCCATCCGTCCGGATGGTGGGAGGCGAAAGCGTCGGCTGTGAATGTCAACCGCTCGCATCTGATCGGGAATAACCTTGCGGGCGACCAGACCGACTGCGAAAAAAACATGATTACCGGTTCGCGTCAGCTGAATGCGGGGTCAACCGAAGTGCCAGGGTCGATGCTCGAATATGAGAATCAGATCGCTGACTATATGGAAGACACCGGCAATCATGTGCGCTACCGTGTAACGCCCGTGTTCGAAGACCGAGATGTGACCTCACATGGCGTGTTCATGGAAGCCGAGAGTATCGAGGACAGCGGGGCAGGAATCAAGTTTGCCGTGTACGTGTATAACATCCAGCCGGGCTGGGTGTGTGATTACGATTCGGGCGAGTGGTCGCTGATCACGGAGCCTGAACTGATTACGGCTTCACCGGAAGCCTGATTCGGACTCCGTGCAGACATGTACGGAAACAATGGCGTGAAAATGTAAATATCAGGAGGTACTTGTATGCCTTGGGACGACGATGAATATGAGCGTGAGCGGGAAGAGGAAGAAGAACGCGAGCGTGAAGAAGAATACGAAAGAGAACGCGAAGAAGAGGAAGAAAGAGAACGGGAGGAAGAGGAAGAACGTGCCCGTGAAGAGGAAGAAGAAAGAGAGCGGGAGGAAGAAGAAGCCCGCGAAGAAGAGGAACGGCGGGAAGAAGAGGAACGAGCCGAGGATGAGCGCCTTGCGGAAGAAGAGCGTGAACAGCAGGAGGAAGAAGAACGCCGCCGTGAAGAGGAAGAGTACGCTCGTCAGGTCGAAGAAGAGAACAACAACTGGTTCTACTATAACGACGACAATCAGGGATATTAAGGAGAAGGAGGTACTCAACCATGCCTTGGGATGATGATTCATATTACGCCGAACAGGAATACTGGCGGCAGCAGGAAGAACTTCAGCGTCAGCAGGAAGAAGAAGCACGTGCACGCGAAGCTGAAGATCGTGAAGCCGCCGCATATGCAGAGGCGGAAGAAGCCAGAAGATATGCACAGCCGTCCAATTACACAAACGTGCAGCGTCAGCGCGGCGAGTCTGCACTTGCCCGCATTCGCAGTTTCTTCAAGACCGGTGATGACGATTAAGTAAACGGAGAAACTGCGTGAAGAAAATCAATTATGGAGTTGCGGCATTGGCACTGTGCCTGCTGGCGGGGTGTGGATCAGCTGCTGTTACGAATGAAACAACCGTCGAGCCTTCTGCATCGGCGGTTTCATCTGTAAAGACAGAAATGGAATATGCCGATATGTCTGGGTACATTGCCTATTCCAGCACAACGGAATACCGCTTTATCAAGACGACGCTGGATCACATCAAAGAGATGGAAGACAGCGGGGAAAACTTCATGCTGTTCATGGGGTATGACACATGCGATTACTGCAATGCCGCCATGCCGCTGGTCAACGCCGAAGCAGAAAAGTACGGCATGGATGTTTATTACGTCAATGCCATCGATGCGGTCACCGACGGCAGTATGGATGCTCATCGGGATGCGATGATCGAACAGTTCAAGGATCAGCTTACATTGGAAGCTGATGGCTCCTACTCCATTCAGGTGCCGATCGTTGCGTTCTATGTAAACGGCAAGGTCAGTTCGTTCCATGTCGGCTTTGTCGAAGGATTCGATCCAAAAGCAGGCAGTGCGACTGCAGAAGAAAAGGCGGCATATACAGAAATTCTTGATTCTGGGTTCAAGGCTGTCGCCTCTGGAAAGGAGAGCAAGTGAAGAAGATTCATATTGGAATTGCTGTACTGGCATTGAGCGTGCTGGCGGGGTGCGGATCTGCATCTGTCGCTGCGACAGCCAAGGCATCCGCTTCGGCATCGGCTAAGACGATTCCGACCGTGCGGGCAGATGTACAGTACGCAGATATGTCGAAGTACAAGACTTACAGCGATACGACGGAGTATCACTTCGTTGAAACAACGCTGGCACAGGCAAAGGAGATGCGTGATGCCAAGGCAACGTTTGCACTGTTCATGGGGTACAGCGAATGCGCCTACTGCAATGCGGCGATGCCTGTCATTAACGCAGATGCTGTGAAGTACGGTGTTGATGTTTACTACGTTGATACTGCTGCGGCACAGAAGGATGGAAGCCTTGATGAATATCACGATGACATCGTTGATCAGTTCAAGGATGAGTTCCCGCAGGAAGAAGACGGTTCTTATTCGATTCATGTTCCGATTATTGCATTCTATGTGAATGGCGAACTCTACAACTACCATGTTGGATTTGTAGAGGATTACGATCCTACAAACGGTCTGCCGACGACTGAGGAACTGACGCAGTATGTGTCCATTATCGATCCGTCATTTCAGAAAGTGGTGGGGGCATGACAGAGACTAAGCGTATCGCTGACATCGGCGGATACCGTGCGATGATTGAGAATATTGCAGGTAAGCGGTTTACGGTAACGTTCCTTGACTTCCCGAATGTGACAGGTACGGGTTCCACTAAGGATGAAGCTATCGATGACGCATTCGATGCACTTCATGCCTTCTTCGATATCGTCAATCGTGGGTAGAATCACACGCTGGACTTCAGACAGCGTAACTGCATGATTGGGCGTGAAACAATGAAAGCAGTTCTGGAGGTATCAGTCATGCAGATTATCACAAGTATTTCGGAATTCCTTCGTGCGCTCTGGTCACAGAGTTCGACAGCACTTCTGGCGCTGCCGACATTCGTAAAGCAGATTCTTCTGCTGGCACTGGCGATCTCGCTGGTGATGTCGCTTGCCCGCGGTGCATGGAAGGCACTGAAGTTTGTTGCCATGGCGGCATTGCTCTATATGGTGCTTGTCTGGCTCGGCATTCTGTAACAAGTCAATAAAGAAAGGAGACTGCTCCATCTATACCCGTAGTTCATAACTGCGGGTTTCGATCACTCTATGAAGAAAACCTACGTCCTTGACACAAACGTTCTTCTGATTGACAGCCGTGCGATTTACAGCATGGCGGATAACACTGTTGTGGTTCTCGGTACCGTGCTTCAGGAACTGGACAAGCTGAAGATCGCTCCTGGTGAAACGGGATTCCATGCCCGTGAAGCCATTCGTGAATTGGAATCTGTTCGCCGGCTTGGCGATATCGTAAGCGGTATCCCTTCGTCTGGCGGAGGAACCATCAAGGTTGAACCTGACGGCGTACGGGCAGAGAATCTTCCGCTCGGCTACGACATCAGCGTTCCCGACAATCGCATCATCAGCGCATGCCTGAGTCTGCAGAAGCAGTCAGCTGATCAGCCTGTCATTCTGGTCAGCGATGACGTATCCATGCGTATCAACGCAGCCGCCTGCGGTCTGGAAGTGCAGGCGTACAAGAATGCGCAGAGCCGTGAAGTAAAGCTTACCGAAGGGATCAGGCAGAAGAAGCTGACGGCGGACCAGATCGATGAGCTGTATCGTGACGGTACGTCTGCGCTTCGCAGTCGGACACTGAAGGCGAATGACCTTGTGACCGCTGTAAACGGTCAGCAGTCGGCTCTGACGTACTATCGTAACGGTGCTCTGCATCTGATCACACCTGATATGTATGGCCCTGCGTATGGTCTGAAGCCACTGAATGCGATGCAGAAGTACGCCCTGTGGGCGTTGATGGCACCGGCGAATGAGATTCCGCTGGTTGTCATGATCGGTCCTGCGGGCACTGCCAAGACGATTCTGTCGCTTGCGGCAGGCCTTCAGCAGGTTCGCAGCAAGCAGTACGACAAGGTCTTCCTTTCCCGTCCGTCGGGAGGATCATACGAGAAGATCGGTTTCCTTCCTGGTGATCTGCAGGAGAAGCTGTCTCCGCTGTATGCAAGCTTCTACGACAACCTCGAAGCATTGCTTCGCACGCCGGCCAAGAGTTCCAATGGTCAGCAGAAGCCGAAGGAAAAGATTGCAAGCTTGATTGATGACGGCACGATCGAAATCGGCTCACTTGACTTTATCCGCGGGCGCTCGCTGACGAATACGTATCTGATCTGCGATGAGGCGCAGAATGCTACGAGAAGTCTGATCCGTGATGTCATTACCCGTGCGGGTCAGGGAACCAAGGTTGTACTTGCGGGTGATCCGAATCAGATTGATGTTCCGAATCTCGATTCCCGCAGCAATGGTCTGTCCTATGCGGCAGAAGCCATGCACGGATCGGATCTGTGCGCCGTAATTACCTTCGGTGCAGGTCAGACGGTACGCTCCGCACTGTCCAAGGAAGCTGTACAGCGCTTGAAAATTTAACAACAGAAAGGGGAGTCCGCCTCGGCGCATCAGTCGGGGCGGTTTGTATACAAGACTATGAAGACATATCTGATCGTAACCGAGGAAACAACCGCCGTGCAGTACATGGATGCGGCAGGCTTCACGGATGCGGAAATTGAAGAAGGAAACCGCACATGGGGCAACCGCCGCATTCTGTGGGTGCGGGTGATGGAAACTGCCGATAATCATGAGGCAATGCATGATGCGCTTAAGAAGGCAGAAGATGAGGGAAATGTTCGGCGTGTGGAGTGTGCGTGCGATGCAGATACTGCGCAGAAGATGAAGCTGGATCGCCTGAAGGCAATTAACAACCGTAAGAACATCGCATACGTAGCAGACACGGGCGAGATCCTGATCTCCGTGCCGAAGCCAAAAGCCGAGAAAAAGCCCCGCAAAAAGCATTAATAGAAGACTTGTAGTTGCACAAAATGTGATAGAACTGTATGCTTTACGTGTATATAAGGCACCATGGAGGGCATACATGAAGAGCACAGCCAAGAAGCATTTTGTTCAGGAAGACGGCCTTATCCATCTGGGCGACAAAACCATTACGCCCGAGAGGAAAAAGGAAATCGTCAAGTATCAGATCGCATATCAGGCCGATCATTACAGGCGATTCGTCATTCGCTACCGTGTCGATGCCGATGCGGATATGATTGCGTATCTGGAGGCGCTCCCGAACGCATCCGATTTCATCAAGGATGCCATCGTAAGAGAACGCAAGCGGCAGACACAGATCGCAGCGAAAAAGGCGGCAAGTACAGCGGGCAAATGAATCAGCCCGCTTTCCTTTCACTCGGATGGATTCGCACCGCAGACAGATACACAGTCTGTGTGGCAACTTAGAATAAAAATATGGCAAAGCCGATGGGGGGTGCAAGCCTGTCGGGTATGTTGCCATATTAAAATATCAGCCGTAAAATAGTCACAGCCTCTCGCAGATGCGGGAGGCAGTATTCGGCAGACGACTATCGTATCTTCTGCATATGCGGAAGATCGAACCGAAAGAAAGGAAAATTTCAATGCGTAAACACACTTTATTGAAAATTGGTCTGGCTGTCCTCGCTGTCATCAGCATGTCAGGCTGCCGTCGGAAGCGTCCGCTGGATGATTCTGAACGTACGCCGAATGAGACTCGCGGAACAAATTACACATATGATTTCGCAGACTACATTGATATCACGACCTATGGTGCGGACGGATTAGGAAAGATCGAAATCTCGCCGAAGGATCTGAATGCGTCGGATTTCAAATCAGATGCGGATTATATTGCGGTCATGCATGATCTGGATCTGATGAAGCTGACGTACACCGAAGGAAGTACGGGGGGTCTTACCGTTACCCCGTCATCTAATCTCAAGAACGGGCAGATCGTGACCATTTCCGTCAACGTAAACAAGTCCGATCTTCAGTCAGATATCAATATTGAACCGTATGAATATCGAATTGAAGGACTTGGCGAAGGCACAACCGTTGATCTGTTCAGCCCTGATCTGGTGACGTTCTACGCCACGAAAGACAACTCGCTGTACTACCACATCGTGAATAACAACGCCGTTACGCAGGAACTTGCAGACAATCTGGTATACACAGTAAAGGCGGACGATTCGGTCATGGAAGCCAACAAGACTATCATTCACTGCACAGTGTCTATGAATACGGACTTCCTGTCGAACAACGGATACGTATCCATGTCGCAGTATCTTTCTAAGCACAACCAGAACGCTGAGGCAACGGAGAAGGATCTTGTGCTTGCCAATGTTATTGACCCGATTGATTTCAACAGTGTGGACACCGCTGCGCTCAGTGATGCGCTGTATGCAGCGCTTGGCAAGAGCGATGAACTGCTGTCCAAAATCTGCAGTATCCAGCAGTCTGATCAGTACGCAAATTCTTCGCCGTATTCCTACACCATCATGTATGTGGATTTTGTGAACGGTGCGCCGACATACAATGCGGCTACTGCAACCATTCACTACGTCGATGGAATCTACCGTGTTCTGAACATTTCGTCCCGTACAAGCAGTGTTCCTGAATCAGCCATGTTTGAATCCTACAATGGAGCTACGGTTCTGCTCACGCTGTCAACACAGGATGAAATCAATGCGCTGAAGCCTGCGCCGACACCGACAGCAACGCCGGAGCCAACCGCTGAAGCTGCCGCAACAGCCGCCGCGAGCAATCCGGCGGCTTCTTCAGATAACGGCGGAACAGCGACTCAGGCAGCGCCGGCACCGACGGCATCGTCTGGTGTAGCGGAGCCTGGGAGCACGGTCACTTACGACCAGAGCGGTAATCAGACGGGCGTATATGGTCCGGGCGAAGGTGAAGTATTATTCCCTGGTATCACGTCCGATCAGTATGGAGATCAGAACTGATGGTACTGGCGATTGTCAGCCGTGAGCTGAAGAACGGCACTGCATCAGATTGGAAGACTGTCATGCCACGGGTTCTCAGCCGTGACGAAGCACTGAAACAGATCACACAGATCGCCTTCAAGCAAGGCAAGACACCAGAAGCGATCAGTGATGGAAAGAAAATTGTCGGATATCATGTGATTCTGACAGATCGGGTCGTTGAGTACAAAATTGTCGATATATCCTGAACAATTTCACAGCCTGCGGAATTCCGCGGGTTTTCTTATGACACCCGTGCAGAGGTCCACGGAGCCCATGCCTATTGTTCTAAGGCAACTTAGGCGGTAAAATATCCTCATAAGAGAGGTAAAGTGAATGGCTACTATTGCAGACATGCATCTGTCGGGAGAGCAGGAGCTTTGTATTGTCATGGCAAATCCGTCGGCTGTTGAAGTTTATTGCGACGTTGATAAATTGCCGGCTGAGCTGGCATTTGGTCTGAAGGAACGGTGCGATGTTTTTCCGCTGAATGCGGATGAGCATATGTATTGCGTATCCGCTGTCGATGATTCGGCTGTGAATTGTGTCTTTGACATGGTTCGTGCCATGTTTGCAAGTGTTCTTAAGCGTGCACGTCTGACCGAGCCGCCTGTGTATTTCATCCAGCCTGATGATGAAAGCGATGGTATGCAGGTATCCATGATCATGTCGCCTGTTGGCAGAAAGCCGAAGACGTATGACGTGGTTGTACCAGATGCGGCGGCGATCAACCACGCCTGCATTTCTACCCGCTGGCAGCAGGGACGCGTCGAGGTTCCGTTCTACGGACCAACACGGTCTACGCACGCCACGCAGCAGTCACTCGGTGCGCTGTGGGACAGAGTGGCTACTGCATCTGAAGCAGTGATGAGCCGAGTGCAGGCGCAGCCAGCCACGCATTAAAAAATCCCCGCCTTGTAGGGGTGTCCCGGACATGGCGGTCATGAACGCATATGGGTTTTTGCATTCCCCGCATTTGCGGGGGTGACCCGAGAGCGAAGGCTTGGGAGGCTGCAAAGCCATATTTCCCCGCCCATGCGGGGGCTGTTCTGAGAGGAGATAAATGTATGTCATTTGTATTTCACGCTTCGCAGATTCACGGCGGTCTGACGGACGCTATGCGTGATTATGCGGTCACGGAGCTTGATTGGCTTAGTCGCTGTCTTGCGCCTGATACGCCTGTCACGATCAGCGTCATGCCTGAAGGTGCGCACACGCTGTGTGTCAAGCTGTCCGCCGTTCTGTCGGACGATCACCACATTCGGATGACCGAGCGCTCTGAAGATTTCTACATCGCAATGCACATGCTGGCGGCACGCCTGCAGGAAACCGTGAGTCAGTATACAGATAAGCAGACGGATCGTAAGCAGAAGGGCGCTCCCGTGATGAACGTCGAAACTGAGACGGAATCTGATCCGATTGTTCGTCGGAAGCTTATTCTGGCTTCTCCGATGACGGAATCTGCGGCTATGGCAGAGGCGGAGCGTCTCGGTCACGCATGGTTTGCGTTCCGCGATCTCGATCAGCCGGGAACCCCGCTTGTTCTGCTGTACTGTCGGTTTGCGGGCGGCTGGGGCATTGCAGAACTGAAGTAATGCAAAGGATCCCCGCATCAGCGGGTGGTTTTCGTATCAGAAAGGAGTTCGCCAGATGAAGCATGATGCGCCCCGCATTCTCCCTTACTTGTATGGGAGTTAGGGATGCGGCACGCTTTGGCTAATGTGCCAGATTTCAATTTGACACAGGCCCGAACATTTCAATCGTTTGTTAGGCGTCCATTGCCGTAAAATGCATGATTATCATTGCTGCAGAATATAACAAACGAAAGGCATCAGACTTCGTACCTGTATAGGAGGGTTTGCATATGCTGAAAGGATATAAGTATCGCATTTATCCAAACGAAGAGCAGATTGTGATGCTCTCCAAAACATTTGGCTGTGTCAGATTTGTGTACAACCACTATCTGGATCTGCAGGAAGATGGTTACGCTTCCGGAAAGAAACACTTGTCCAAAATTGACTGCAATAATGACTGCAACCGCATGCTGAAGGATGAAAATCCATGGCTGCGGGAAGTTGACAAATTTGCAATCACAAATGCAATCTACAATCTGGACAGTGCTTACCAGAAACTTTTCCATCACACAGGAAGAAAGCCAAGACACAAGAGAAAGCATAAAGGCTCTGATTCCTATACCACGAATTCACCGACAGTTCAGGTCGTTCATGGATGCATCAAGCTGCCAAAGCTTGGCAAAGTTAAGGCCAGACTGCATCGGCAGATTCCGACCAACGGAAAGATCAAGTCCGCTACGGTCAGTCGCACACCGTCTGGAAAGTATTACTGTTCACTGCTGGTGGAAACACCAGATGTACTGCCAAAGCCAAAGTCTTATGTCTATTCAGCGCGTGTTCTTGGTCTTGACTACAGTTCTCCTGACTTCTATGTTGATAACTTCAACAGCAGTCCTGCTTCTCAGCACTGGTATCGCCGGATGCAGAAGAAGCTTAAAAGAGAACAAAGAAAACTGTCCAGAATGTACGAAGCAGCCAAAGCCTCTGGAAGAAAGCTCTCGGAGTGTCATAACTACCATAAGCAGAAGCGAAAGGTTGCTAAGATTCAGGAAAAGATCGCCATGCGGAGAAATAACTTTACGAATCAGCTGAGTGCTGCGATAGCCAAGCAGTACGATGCTGTAGTCGTAGAAGATATTGATCTCCGCGGTATGGCAGGTTCTCTGCATCTTGGCAAAGCAACCAACGACAACGGGTTTGGCATGTTCCGGCGGCAGTTGGACTACAAGCTGGCGGACCGCGGAAAGTATCTGATCAAAGCAGATCGGTTCTTTCCGTCAAGCCAGACATGTTCATGCTGCGGGGCAGTGCACAAGATCACGAAGGATCTGAGTGTCAGAGAGTGGACATGTCCAACTTGCGGCGCACACCTTCTTCGTGATCAGAATGCCGCACAGAATTTAAAGAACGAAGGGATCAGAATACTGCAGACGCAGGGCGTTTCAGTTATCTGATTCCATAATATATGGTTTGCTAGTCCGTGTGCAAATGCACGCAAAGAGCAGTACTGCCGGAACGGCAGGATCTCAAGCCTGTGGAGAGTGCACCGTCGGGACTGCTGCTTCTCCAATACAGCAATGTGTTGGATACAGCTAGACGTCATCCGTAGAAGCAGGAAAAGATTCAGAGAGTATGTGCTAATTGGCACATTTGTCTCTGGATGCTCGGCTACTTGTAGCCGAGTAGTTCACAACAATCGAAGATCATCACGGTTTGCTCGTTTGCGACACGTTCTCCACGTACGGGGACGGAACGCCATACGGAGATCAGACGCTCTGCCGGCTGGACACAAGCACTGGACTGTATCAGGCAATCCCGTACAGCAAGTAGAGTACTTGCACTAATATAGCGTTAGAGATATTATATTAGCGTAGAAGCGAGGTAACTGATATGTATGATGACGGATTTGCGGAGGGATTCGCGTGGTTATATTTCTTCACAGACGGCTTTGGCACTGGTGTCTTCTTCGGCGGTAATTCGTCCAGACAGGATGACGATTATTCCAGTCGCAGTCGTAAGCCGACAAGCGATCCGTACGATCCGTGGGACGATCCGCTGTTCTCAGATGACTGGCAGGATCGTCTATAGTTCCCTGCATGTGCAGGGGTGATCAGCATATTCCCTACACTTGCGGGCGCACATTAAAACCGTCAGCCAAATTAAGACTGGCGGTTTTCTTATGCTTTTTCAGCGTCTATCAGTTCCAGAACGTAATGGCTACTTTTCCGCCCGCTACGCAGGTGTAAATGACAATTGTTCCATCCCACACCTGAGACATGTCACGACCGTCTACAAGCGACAGACCAGAGCCATAGTTATAGCCATAGTAAGTAGCCGCCTTTGTGATCGTCCGCTTCACGCCGCCAATGGTCAGTGTAGCTGTACTGCCGTTCTGCAGATTGCCGACGTTGCCAAGACCCTGATATGCGTGGTCGCCAATCAGGAGGTGACCGTCATCCCACCAGGAATACCAGCCAAGGCCGGGCTGATTCACAATCCACTGCGCATCGCCATCCATTGCCAGCGATACGCTGTAATTAATCCCCGGAATTGACAGGCTGTCTCCCGCATCGGTGTACGTCACGTTGTATGCCTCCTGAGATACTGACTGGGCAGGCGAAGCAGAATAACTGCAGTAGCCGCCATCAGGATTGCTCCAATCGACAACCCACCCACAGCTGTCAGCCGAAGACGTTTCCGTCCAGTAGCCGTCATGCCAAGTGCCGCTGTTGTCTGTCCAACCGTCTGTCCAGTATCCTTCAGCCTGTACGGGAGCGGCAGTGAGCATGGAAGCACACATACCCGCAAGCAAACCAATTTTTGAAAAACTCTTCATACCCCACAACAACCTTTCTAAAGCGCATCTGCGTGTTTTTATTTTCGCCGGCAGGGGTCTTTGCTCAGATGGCAATCGGTCCACAATCGGCAAAACAGTGGGCCGATTTCGGTCCCATTTTGGCAAAAGCTAAAGGGTGCCGGGCTTTCCGGTGTCTTTTTCGCCCTTGCGGGCAAAATAAAAGCGGAGCGATTGGCTCCGCATGCTTCCGCACGGCTGTCTGAGGGAGGGCGTTCTCGTCTGGCTGTGCGGTCGCATATTTCATAGCGTAACCTTCGGGGGAGGACTTCCTTCAGGCTGCGCAGGCAACTGCAAACTTGCTGGCAGGAATCCTATACAGCTGAGGCTTCTGCGACTCGTGTTCCTTGCGGATCATCTTATTCGCAATCTTCTGCATTTCTGCTTCGTAAGCCTTGCTGAAGAACATATCAACTGTAACTGTCATTTTCGGTTCCATCTTAGTTTTCTCCTTTTCCTGAATAGTCAATGTGAATCGTGTGCTTCTTCTGAATCTGGCTGACCAGAGCCTCCACGATCGGTTGGATCAGGTGGAACATCAGCTTGGCAGCAGTTTCTACAGCGGCGAGTCCGAACATCAGCATTTCCATGTACATATCTTTCTCCTTGTTTCTTTCCTTTTCTTGGTACACCCATAGAATAACCGAGCGGAATAAAATAAAAAATGTGCAGCGTGTGACTACTATACGACCCCTTTTTAATATGAAAAATGCGTTATTTATGCTATTCTAATATCAGATAGCGACCATAAAAGGGGGTGGATGATATGGAAAAGGTAAAAGTGTATCTGCCTGATTCGCTGATTCGGGTGATTGATGCCGACTGTGAGGCGTTTGATATCCGTAAGCCTGACGGCAAGATTAACCGCAATCGCTTTCTGAATGAACTGCTTCAGCATTATTTCTACTCGTATCGGGATAAGAGGCAGGCTCAGCTTGCGGCTCTGCAGGCGGTGCTGCATGATGCGGCTCCGCTTCCTGCGTCGGTGGAACTCGATGCGGCTGCCCGCTGTCTGGCGGTTGTGTCTCAGTCGTGTGCGGACTGTGATGATCCCGCAAGGGGAATCTCACTGAAGCCGACCAGACGGACGGAGCCGATCATCCAGTATGTGACATCTGATTCGCTTGGCGGTGCGTCTATCTCGTCCTACCTGCGGGATATGCTGAATTCCTATGCTTCGTTTCCGCAGAGCGAGCGGGAGAAGATCATGTTCTCCAATGAATACGAAACAATCCAGGGTGCAATCAGGAAGAACCGTATGATTTCGTTTGCGACAAGAAGAACGCCCAACATCGTTCACCATGTGAATGTGTATGCGGTTGCGACATCGAAGGAACGCCTGTTCAATTATGTTCTGTGTGAGGAAGAGGGGAGAATCTCGTCCTATCGGCTCTCACGAATTAATCTGCCTGTGACTATGCCCGAAGCGAGGACGTTCTCTCCGTCCGATGAGGAGAAGTTTCTTCGTATGCTGACGTACGGCCCTGCGTTTGCGATCAATACGCTGGAAGATATCCGTGTTCGGTTTACGGATGCGGGGCTTCGCAAGTATCAGGCGATCTACCTCAACAGACCCGATCCGACGGAAGTGGAAGATCATGAGATGGTGTTCCAGTGTGCGCGCGATCAGATCGTCCGTTATCTGGAGCGGCTTGGTGCGGATGCCGTGATTATCTCCCCGCAGGATGCGCGCGATGAAGCGGCGGCGTATTATAAAGCCGCAGCGGAAGCGTATGCGGAAGGGGCGGAAACAGCTGAAGCGACGGATGATTAGTATGGTGGGCCGAATCCGGCCCGTTTTTCATATGCGGCAAAAATGTACTTGCGACGGCATAGAAAAGTGATGTCCGCAAGTACATTAAACGTATGGAAAAAACAAGAAAGTTCGGGTCTGCACTGAAGAGTATTCGTATCGAGCAGACCCGCAAACTGTCATTTACGGTCGGTCTGATTGCATTTGTGTCGTGCGTGTTCGGAGTCTGCCTGAAACAGCAGTCGGATCCAGATATCTGGTTCCATCTGGCATGCGGCGAGGAAATCACCAAGCTGCACAGCGTAAACATCGGTGCATTCGGATCATGGTATGCACAGGCACAGGGTTATTCCGATTTTCTGCATGAGTGGCTGTTTGAGGTGCTGATTTACCGTGCGTATCAGGCGTTCGGTGCGTGTGCACTGATCGGTTACACTCTGCTGATGGGGTGCCTGCTGGTTAGTCTGATTCTGAAGGTGTTCTGGCCGCGGCTGAAGGAAGATCCCGCCCGTATCGGTGTCTATCTGGTTCTGCTGATCTTCTCGCTTGCGCCGTTTTACTCTGCCCGTCCGCAGCTGATTCAGTACGTGATGTTCACGTTTGCATATATGATGACCACGGGGCTGATCGGACGGGAATGGTCGTTTAAGCGGCAGTGCATCACGTGGGGCATTCTGTCCGTACTCTGGGCGAATCTGCATGGCGGATCATGGATTCTGCTCCTGTTCTTCATGGCGTTCATGTTTCTGCAGGCTGCGCCGCTTCCAGATATCGGCAGACTGCGTTTCGGTCATAACGGAGACAAAGCATATGCCAAGCAGATTCTGATTCTGACAGCGGTTGTGACAGGAGCTGGAATGATCAATCCGCACGGCTGTCAGCTTGCCGTTCATACATTCCATTACATGTTCACCGACAGCGGCACACAGTATATTTCCGAATGGCAGCCGATGGAGTTTAACAATCAGAAAGGATATATCCTGCTGGTCATGCTGTTTGCAGCGGTCGTTCAGATGATCGGCAGCGATGAGAAGATTGACTTCATTGACTGTGAAATCATGGCAAGCTTTCTGATCGAAACATTGCTTCACGTACGCAATTATCCGCTGGCAATACTTTCTATTGTCATGTGGCTGATGCGCCGCAAGCCGTTTGTCTGGGCGCGTGACAGCCGTGAGCTGCAGATGTTCATCCTTCCCGGCATTCTGTGCGGTGCGTGTCTGTATGGAGAATATCAAGGACTGACGTCTTTGTCCAAGATCATACAGAACCCTGTAGATCAGGACAGCATTATCAGCACAGAAGTTATTGATGCGATCAAGTCCAGCGGATGCGAGCGTCTGTACAATACATATCACCTCGGAGATTATCTGGTATTCAACGGCATAGACACGTTTGTTGACGGGCGGGCACAGGACATGTACACGTCCAAAGATGTGCACGATTCGGTATACGTCGGGCGAGGCGGCAAAGAAGCGGACGGTCTGGTGAAGAAATACAAGTTTGACGGTTTTCTGATCGCCAATGACGTATCGTTCTATTACAACCTCGAAAAGGGCGATTATACAAAAGCGGCAGGTGACGAGAACGTATCATTTTGGGTTCCAACTGAACCAAACACCGGAGGGGATACAGCCCATTCAGCCGTAAGATAAGCTCAGAACGCACGGGAGGGCAGACTCGTGCGAGGTTTCAGGGGGGACATATGAACAGACTTACAAACAGCATGCTGATTGCACTGGCTTCTGTCTCTGCCATCGGCATGCTTTCAGTGCCAACCATGGCAAAAACAGTTGATCTGGCAGACGAAACAGTACCTGCAGAGCCGTCGGAAGAACCCGTAATTCCGTTAATGACAGATGCGACAGGTGACGCTTCGGCGGCAGAACAGACGGCGGATTCGGAAATCACATCGCCGGATATGTCTGCAGAAGTGTCGGCTGCACCGAGTATCGAGCCTGAAACGGCTCCGATGGGTATTACACCGCTGTATGAAGCGGGAACTTATTCCATCAGCATTCCTGCCATTAATTACAGCATGGCATTAAATTCGACAGGCGATCCGCAGGCGGTCGTAGATGACCCGAATCAGGCATACTACGGGCTTGAGGATCTGCTGAATCATCACACCATCGCTGATCACGCACGGCAGGGGCTGTCAGGGCTGAAGAACACGCCTGTCGGGACAACCGCCACGCTTGTATGGGATGGCAAGCCGATTCCGCTAACGGAAGTCGCAACCGTCACAGGATACAACACAGGGCAGGGATTGTTTACAGACAGTGGAGAGTCCGTATGTGATATGTACCCGAACACATACATCATCTACACGTGCCTCGACACCACGGGCTACGCCGTCGTTCTCACATTCTGGTCGGCAAGCTGAACACAAGTAAATATTGATATAGACACATACGCCGAAGGGTGCTATTCTTAAGGCATAAGAAAACCTCCTACAGATGCTTAGGGACTAGTGCGTCCAGAGCATAGGAGGTTTTTATTATGCAGACAGTCATCACATTCTCGTCTGATTCACTTCGCCGCTGGCGGGCAGCCACGGGGCTGGCTACTACGCTCACCATTGCGGATGCAGCGCTCATCCTTCCTAGCGGGCAGATGGTCGCCAAGACATACGCAGGGTATCCCGATTCCCGGGTATCACGTTCGGTTGTTCGCTATCTGGTTCAGCCGTGCTACGGGGCACCGGAGATGCCCGATGACATCTCACCCGAGGCACTGGCTGACATCGCAGGCATCGCCTTCGTCGATCAGGCGAAGCACACGGTACGGGTACCCGCACACTGCACACCGTCGGCACGGTTCACCTGTCAGCTTCTGCTGGCGAACGGATATCGTCGGGCTTAATCGATTGCTGTCCTTGGTTGTCACGTAAACCAGATCGCTCATTTGCGATCTGGTTTTTTCGTGCCCGGAAGCGACCTGATTCGGACTTTCACCAATCAGTTGGCGCCTATTTGGCGGGCAAGATGGAGCCGGAATGGAGGCTTGCAATGATGAATAGACGGAGTATCGATGAGTGGAAGAAAGCACACGAAGCACAGAGGATTCATTTGGATATTCCGGGCAAGCCACTAGGCAAATCCCGCCCGAGAGTAACTCGACGCGGCATTACCTACACGCCGAAAGCAACGGCAGAACGTGAACAGCTTGTTCGTACTGTTTTCTTGGAAACTTATCGTTATGCCTGTCCGTTCACATGCGCATTACGAGTGTCCATCGAGGCGGTGTACCCTGTGCCCGTGTCAGCATCCAAGGCGAAACGAACAGACATGATGGCGGGAAAAATCATCCCGACAGTTCGGCCGGATGTTGATAATGTGGCGAAGCTGATTCTCGATGCACTGAACAAGACAGCATATGCAGATGATTCGCAGATCGTCAGTCTGACAGTTTCCAAGCGCTACGCACATGAGAATGAATTGCCGCATACGGTGATTGATCTTGCACCATTTCGTTCAGAATCAAAAACATGACCTTACAGTTGTAGCTGTCGGGTCATGTTTTCATTTACTTCAGCCAGCCGTCTTTCTTCGGCGTGTAGTTCTTGATCAGATCAGGCTCGCCCGTCGGCTCATCGATGGAGAACGCTTCGAACATCGCATCACAGCGGTCGAAGTATTCCTGCTCAAGTTCCTTCGGAATGTTCGCCGTCAGAACGGAATGCTTCTCGCCGTCGCCGAGATCAGCAGGGTGAATCTTGGCTTCCTGATTCATCTCTGCACGGATATGTGCATTGACAACGCCATCGTGCCTGAAGCTGTGATTATCTGTTGTGGCACCGTCTGCGTATACCCGAATCCGATACGTATACGGAATCGTTTCTCCTGTCTTCGGGTTACGGATCTGCATATATTTTGTAATACTCTGAACAAGCGGATACTTACGATCATGTTCAATTAGTGCGTTTGAATATGCAATGCGCTCTGCAGGAGTCAGCCCTGCATACTCATCACTCGTCAAAAATTTGGGCTATTCTAAAAAATCGGTGGAAATCCGCTGCCTGATGGTGGCGGGTTTTTCTGTTATTCCTAAATGACTGGTGGAAATAGCTGGCTTGCTGATACTGCTTGCAGAATGGCACCTGCAGAGTCATTACTAAATGACTGGTGGAAAATGATACCTTCCGAAGTGTGATGTCTTGAGGGTCATTCCTAAATAACTGGTGGAAATTGCATAATACAGGCGGGGTGATTATGTGCCTTCCACCACTTATTTAGGATACCCAAAATTTGAATGCCATATTATTTTCCTTTCCTGCGCTGTCTGCGCAATCTCTACCTTTAGAGAATATCACTTACCAGCATCTGCGGGGTCTTGTTCCCATTCCATTCATTAATGCTCAGATGCCCGATCATCCATTTCGGTTCTTTCGGAATCTTTACGCCGCTCGTCGGGAAGAAGATGCCTTCAATGCCATTCGGCAGGCAGACCTTCGTGACCTTGGCGTATTCCTTTACCTGCGTACCGCTCATCCATGGCAGTGCAATCGTCGATACCATTTCCTTCGGGAATGGGCGCAGCTTATTCAGTTCTTCTATCGACGCGACCGTTACATCAGCAGGATCGACCGCAAGTGCCTTTTCACCAGTCCCAGTATCGGTTACTACAGCCTTGCTGCAGAACTCGGTGAACGCAGGCACGTCCTCTTCCTTCAGGGACATGCCGGCTGCCATCTCATGACCGCCGAAGGCTACGAACTTATTCCAGCCGTCAAGGTATCCCTTGATATCAAATCCAGGCACGCTTCTGGCACTGCCCGTAACCGTCCCCTTACCAGTCAGGACAATTGCAGGCTTGCGGAACTCGCTGACCATATGGCCGGCAACCACACCGCACACACCAGACGGAATATCAGGATCATAGATCACCATGATGCCGTCACCCGGCTTGGCGATCTTTTCCGCCTTTTCCAGCATCTGCGCTGTGATATTTTTCCGTGCAGAGTTGATGGATTCGATCACGCTCGCCGCCTTCAGAGTGACGGTCGGATCATACGAAAGCAGAATCTTCGGCATGGCGTTTACCGTCATAGCAGGATCGTTCATTCTGCCAATGGAGTTCAGACGCGGAGCAATCTGGTAACCGATCGCATCCTCATCAAACGTCTTCGCGCTTCCCGTCAGAAGCTGAAGCAGAGGGACCTCATCCGGTCCGGTCTTGATGGCACGCTTAACCAGCGCACGGGCATCGCCCCACATCGGCATAACATCGGAAATCTGGGCTACGCCGGCAAGCAGCTTCAGCGAAGACAGATCACCCGGAAGTAGCGACATTGCAAGCAGAAGAGCAACACCGGCGCCCGACAGCGTTTTCGCTTCAGGTTCCAGATAATCAGGGTGGACAAGAATATCCGCATGCGGATCCTCGCCGATCAGATGGTGATCAGTCACGATAATCTCCAGCCCAGCCGCATGAACAGCGTTAATCGCATCAAACGCCGACACACCGTTATCCACCGTAATAAACAGCGTATAGCCTCTGGCAATCGCCATATTAACGATTTCAGGCTTCAGGCCGTATCCGTCTTTCTCACGATTCGGAATATAGTAGCCATTTGGAATACCCAGAATATCCAGCGTACATTTCATAATCGCCGTCGAAGTCAGACCATCGGCATCATAATCGCCGCCAACGAACACCTTCTCGCCATTCTTTTTAGCCTTCAGGATTCGATCTCTCGCCTGCATAATGCACGGCGCATGGCTCGGCTGGATATCAGCAGGTCCATTCAGCAATTCATCTATCTGATCAGCCGTGAAGTCCGAAGCATGCAGAATAGACGAAGCCAAAGGCGACAGCCCGTGCTCCGAGGTTCTATTCACGTTTTGGATTAATTCAACAGCCATTTCTGTATCTCTCTTTCTTCGCACCGATTATAGCACCCTCTGAGTGTGTTGACAATGGCACTGCCCACGGTGCCCGTATTGTTGAATAAGGTGCCTCATCGGGAATATAATACAGATATGGAGGGGACAAGATCGGCGGAACATAGTCAACTACCCCGCCTAAGTCCTAGCGGACTACAGACAGGGCTTGGAAAGACTACTACAGCTTTTCGAGTCTGGTTGATTAGCCTAAGTGCTTCGAGCACTACGTTGCTGCTGTGCTACGTCTGGATGCTCCACAAGTCCAGACCTCTTGGGATCTGCTGCTAAAAACCTCTGAGGGTAGGAGGCGTGCAGCAGGTGCATTCGACCAGCAGACAACATTGGCGATGTGGACCACCGCGGCTGCGGTTCTTCGGAACCGTAAGTGCGAGATGCTGCAGGTCTCCATGACTGCAGAAAGCGTAAGCTGCCCCTAACGGGGCGAAAGAAAGGAGAATGGCGCTTCCTCCCCGTCCAAGCTTAACAGCTATGGACGGGGTATCCGCGCCTATAACATGAATATTTACGGGCCGAAATCGGCCCGTAATCGCATGTATGGACCATAGCCGGCAGTGATAACGCGCATTTGCGTTTAAGATTTCTTCAGATTTTGGAGGACAACAAGCAATGCGCAAGAGTTTTCGTACAACAGCCGCAGTCGTTTCAGCAATGCTGGCAATTCAGCCGACAGTCATCACCGCATTCGCAGAGGGCAATCCGTATCGCGGTGGCTGGAGCAACTGCACATGGGGCGCATGGCAGCTGACATATGACAAGCTCGGAATCGCACTTCCAGGCATGGGCAACGCCTACGAGTGGTATAGCAATGCGGCGGCAAGAGGATATTCCGTCGGCTCTACACCTGCGGCTAATTCCATCGTCGTCTGGTCGGCAGGCCGCACGGGTCTTGGACACGTGGCTTACGTCGATTATGCCAACGATGACGGTTCCATCTTCATCGAAGAAGGCGGCAACAGCGGTGCTTATGCGGCTCGTACCGTGTATCCGACATCCGCAGGAAGCCTTAAACTGACTGGCTATATCTACCTTGGCGATTCGGCAGATGTGATTACTTATGCGGACACGCAGTCATATACGCTGTCAGCAACGCAGACATCAGCAGTCAACAGCGCCCTGCATAACGCGGTAGCCGCACATGTACCGAAGGTATCGCTGACGGACAGCAATGACACCGAAACGGGCAAGGCACCGAATGTAACATCCGAACCGCAGTCGCACTACGTCGTACTGGGCGATCAGGCGGTTGATTATACGGTGGATGGTGCGGACGATGAGATTGACAGCAATGAAATTGTGGCTGCCATCCCGTCCGACGATCCTGATGAGTGAGGAAGGAGATATTGATGGCTAAACGTAAAAAGAAGAGACTTCGCAAGTGGGTTAAGGTTACGCTCGCTGTACTGGCTGTTACGGCGGGCGGTACTGTTTCTGTGCGTATGATGAACAGTTCGCACGCTTCTGCAGTTGGCGCAGGTGTGCCAGAAGCGGCAACCGCAACTGCGTCTGCGTCCGCGCCGGCGGCTGAGGAAATCAGCGTTGATGAACTGGATGCAACACCGGAGCCGACAGCCGAAACGACATCCGCTCCGCTTCCGTTCGGAAATCGCGGGCGGCTCCACATCGGAGACTGGTCGGTTGCTCTGAATGGATCGGACACGGGAAACAATTCCGATCTGCAGACATATGCAGATGCGCCTGATTCAGCGGCTTATCTGGAATATAAGGATAAGGTCATGATCTGCGACCATGCAAGTCAGGGCTTCAGTGTCATCATGTCTCTGCAGATTGGCGACAAGGTGACCATCGAAACCGAAGATGGAACAGTCACCACGCTTGAATGCACGGCTCTCTATCCTGATTCGTATTATAAAGATGGATATGTCATGATGTCGGATGGAACGAGTGCATGGGACAACCCTGATGGTCAGTACATCATGCAGACGAATCAGGGGTCTGACGGCAACTCGCTCTACCTCGCCATGTTCAACCCTGTAAAGGACGAAGCTGAAGCAACCGCTGAAACCCCGGATGCGGAGAAGCCTGAAGAAACAGCAAAGGCGACCGCATCAGCCACGGCAATGTCACGATGAACGGTGATTGGTCAGTCATTGCAGATACAGAATGGGAAGAAAATCTGCCGGTCAATCCAACAGGATCGAAGATTGTTATTAAGCTGGCAAAGTGAACATAGCAAACAAGGCATGTGTATACACACGTACAGATGCCTTTGTTTTGGTCCACGGAAGCCGCACATCTTGCCAGCACACCCTTCGGGTGGTATATTCTTAACGAAAGGTTAATGGTTAATTATATGCTGAATGAACATATTCGTGTTGCTGATATTACTGACAATATGAAGGTCGAGGGAACGTACGTTCTGAATTCACATTCTGTAAAGACTGCGAAGAACGGAAAGGACTATCTGGATTGCACGCTTTCCGATGATTCCGGTCAGATCGGTGCCAAGATGTGGGATATGACTCCCGAGCTTGCGGCTCCTCTGACCGATGGATGCATCGTTGAAATTTCGGCACAGGGCGGCGCTTATAACGGTACACCGCAGCTTGTCATCAAGAGCATCCGTGTCATTCCGATGGAGAAAGCTGATCTGACAGGTCTTCTGCCGACAGCGCCTCGCAAGGGCATTGACATGTTCAATGAACTGCATGACCTCGCTGACGGGTTCAAGGATGAAGAACTTCGGAAGGTTGCGCTGTACGTACTGGATACTAATAAGGAACAGCTGCTGATGCAGCCTGCCGCAAAGAGCATGCATCATGCTATGCTCAGCGGTCTGCTGTTCCATATGACTACTATGACGGAAGATGCCGTTGCTCTCTGCAAGATTTATCCGTCGCTGAATGCGGAACTGCTCGAAACGGGCACGATGATTCACGACATCGGCAAGCTCTGGGAATTCACTATTGGCGCTACTGGTCTTGTGACTGACTATTCCATCCTTGGCAATCTGGAAGGTCATATCTACATGGGTGCCAAGTATATTGGCGATATCTGCGATCAGCTGAAGGTCAGCCCTGAGAAGTCTATGATGCTCCAGCATATGATTCTCAGTCATCACGGTCAGCCGGAATACGGCAGTGCCATCACGCCTCGCTTTCAGGAAGCTTACGTTCTGCACGTTATCGATGAGCTGGACGCACATCTGAATGCCATGATCAACATTGACGCAGAAACCAAAGCTGGTGAAATGTCTTCGCAGTACGTCAAGGCAGTCAACGCAAAGCTGTACAAGCCGACGTTCAGAGAAGAATAGTCAACGCGTACAGTGATGCCGTGTCCCCGC
>Ga0256404_1002897_pt1 | contig 36440 bp, 28 predicted proteins | sample RumenRJG_01DNA_FD_185990 | JGI IMG/M metagenome (GOLD analysis project Ga0256404, IMG submission 185990) | Bovine rumen microbial communities from Lethbridge, Alberta, Canada - RJG_01 | ecosystem: Host-associated > Mammals > Digestive system > Stomach > Rumen | place: Canada: Alberta | collected... | reverse complement strand
AACCCATTTTGTTTTAACTCCTAACCAAAGTTGTTACTAACCAATAATCTTTGAAACACTCACCGTTTCGGTGTTTCCTTTTAACCTTTAACCTTTTTAAACCTTACACTATTATAAAAACATTCTTCTTCCAATAATTGCCATGTTTTTCACGTTTTGTTAAGTTATGTTACAATACATGAGTCTTATTTTTAAAAACATGATAAGAGTGTTGCTATTGTTGCATTTTAGCAATAAAAAGGGCTGATATTTTATCAGTCCTTTTTAGTTTATAAAAATATTAATGAAAAAATAAATTAATTAAATTGCATCTTGGCAGTCAGAACAAATACCATCGTCATTTAATTTACGATATTTCCAACATCTTGAGCATTTTTCACCTTCTGCTTTTGTTACCCAAACAGTACAATTTTCTTCCGTATATTCATTTAATACATTTTCAGGTTTTTCAGATGATAAACAAGCTTGTGAAGTAATAAAAATATTGCATAATTCATCTTCTGCTTTTTTCAAAACTTCATAATTTTTATCGGCTTTTAAATAAACTGCAACTTCCAAAGAACTTCCAACTTTCTTTTCTGCTCTTAAAGGTTCAATAGCTCTTGTTACAATTTCACGAGTTTTTAATATTTTGGTAAAATCATCTTCCAATGTTTTATTATTCCATTCATCTTTAACTTCAGGCCATTTTGCAAGCAAAATACTTTCTAAGCCGTTACATTGATTTTCAGGGACATTTTGCCAAATATCTTCTGCTTGATGTGGCATTACAGGTGTAATAATCCTAACCAAAGCTTGTAATATCTCATAAAGAACAGTTTGACAAGCTCGTCTTGAAACTGATTTCTTACCTGATGTATAAAGACGGTCTTTTACAATATCTAGATAGAACGAACTTAAATCAACAGATGCAAAATTTTGTAAACATTGGAAATATTTATAAAATTCATAATCATCAAATGCTTCTTCAACATTTTTTACCAGTTGATAAAGTTTGAACAATGCAAATTTATCTAAATCTTTTAATTCTTCATATTTTACATAATCTTTTTCCGGCTCAAAATCAAATAAGTTACCGATTAAAAATCTTGCAGTATTTCTTGTTTTCTTAAATATTTCTGCCAACTGTTTAATGATATTATCACCAATTTTAATATCATTTCTATAATCAACAGATGCAGCCCACAATCTTAAAATATCTGCACCATAATTTTTAATAATATCATCAGGTCTTATATAATTTCCTAAAGATTTTGACATCTTACGACCATCTTCACCGAATACAAAACCGTGAGTCAATACCTGCTTATAAGGTGCTTTTTTCTGTACCGCCATTGATGTTAAAAGAGAAGATTGGAACCAACCCCTGTGTTGATCGGAACCTTCAAGATACATATCAACAGGAGTGTGTCCAAGTTCTTCTGACCTTTTTTCGACAACAGATGACCAAGATACACCTGAATCAAACCAAACATCCATAATATCTTTTTCTTTTATAAAATGCGTACTACCGCATTTAGGACATTTGATACCTTCCGGCATAAGTTCCTTTTCTGAATATTTAACCCATGCATCAGAACTTTCTTTTTCGAAAATTTTTGCTACATGTTCAATTGTTTCATCATTTACAATAACTTCTCCGCAATCTTTACAATAAAATACAGGAATTGGAACACCCCAAGCTCTTTGACGTGAAATACACCAATCATTTCTTCCTGCAACCATATTTGAAATTCTTGCTTCACCGGATGCCGGTATCCATTTAACATTTTTTATTTCATCAAGAGTTTCTTTTCTAAATTTATCTAGTTTTACAAACCATTGAGGAGTTGCTCTATATATAACAGGATGTTTACATCTCCAGCAATGAGGATAACTATGAGTTATATCAATTGCAGAAATTAAAGCTCCGCAATTTCTTAAATTCTCAATTACCATACCATCACCTTTATAGTATGGAACTCCTTTCAAATCTTCAACTTCATCAGTCCAGCAGCCCTTTGAATCTAATGGTGAGAATACGTCTATTTTATACTTACAACAAACTTCATAGTCCTCAAGACCATGTCCCGGTGCAGTATGTACAGAACCGGTACCTGCATCTAATGTAACATGTTCTCCGCAAATCAATCTTGATTTTCTGTTATATAACGGATGATTTGTATTTAAATTTTCTAAATGTATACCCTCGAAAGTTCCAAGAGTTTTAATATCTTCTTTTTCCCAACCGGCATCATTTAAAAAACTATCCAAAAGACCTGATGCAGCATAGTATACATCATTTTTATATTCAAAGAATACATACTCAAATTTAGGATGAACACTGATTGCTAAATTTGATGGAATTGTCCAAGGAGTTGTTGTCCAAATTACAGAATATATGTTTTTGTCTTTTGGAAGAAAATCAAATTTTTCCTTCAACAATTTTGAACTATCATCATCAAATTGAAATCTTACATACAAAGAAGTTGATGTTATATCTGCATATTCAACTTCTGCTTCTGCTAATGCCGTTTCACAGGAAGCACACCAATATACAGGTTTCAAACCTTTTTCTATATAGCCATTTTTATACATTTCACCAAACACACGCACTTGTTCAGCTTCGTATTCAGGAGCAATTGTTAAATAAGGATGTTCCCAATTGCCTAATACTCCTAATCGTTTAAATTCTTTTTCTTGCCCTTCTAAACTCTTTTTAGCATATTCTCGACACTTTTCACGTAATTCAACTTCTGTGATAGCATCTCTGCCACCTTTTATATTTTTTACAACCTTATTCTCTATTGGTAAACCATGCCCGTCATATCCCGGAACATAAGGTGCATAAAAGCCCCTTAAATTTTTATATTTTATTAAAATATCCTTCAAAATTTTGTTTAAGGCAGTACCTACATGAATTTTTTCTGAACTTAAATATGGAGGTCCATCATGTAAAATAAAACTATTACTTTTATCCTTATTTTCATTCATCTTGTTATAAATGTCATGTTCATTCCAAAATTTTTGAATTTCCGGCTCTTTTTGAGTTGCATTTGCACGCATTGCAAGCGTAGTTTGCGGTAAATTCAATGTGTCTTTGTATTCTTTTTTTTCTTCTTGTGTTTCTACCATTTTATTTATCCCTTATAATTTATTATACTTCTGCCTTTTGTTCTTTAGTTTTTTTACCAAAATATGATATTAGTTGTTTACGTCTTTTTTCTTTAGAAATATACTTATACATTTTTTCATCATCAAACTGATTTTCCCATCTTGCTATAACAACTGTAGCAACACAGTTACCTATTAGATTGATTGTTGTTCTGCCCATATCAAGTATATGGTCAATACCAAGTAAAATAGCAACACCAATAATAGGATAATTAAATGATGTCAAAGTTCCTGCAAGTACGATAAGAGAAACTCTTGGTACACCTGCAATACCCTTACTTGCAACCATAAGAGCCAACATCATAACAATTTGCTGTTCTATGGTCAGATGTATACCAACTAACTGAGTTGAAAATAATACTGCCATTGCCAAATGAAGTGTTGAACCATCAAGATTAAACGTATAGCCGGTTGGCATAACAAAACTTACTATATTACGAGGAACTCCAAATTTTTCCATTATTTCCATAGATTTTGGAAGTGCTGCCTCTGAACTTGTAGTTGAAAATGCAAGCAAAATTTGCTCTTTCAAAGCATCCATCAAACGTAAAAATGGTATTTTCACCAATTTACATACTCCGAACAAAACAACAAATACAAACAGAGCAAGAGCAAAATACAAAGAAAAAATTATCTTTGCATAAGTTTTAAGCACACCAATACCATTTGCACCAACAGTTGATGCAATTGCACCAAAAATACCTATGGGGGCAAAATACATGACGTATTCCGTAAACTTAAACATAACTTTTGCAACAGCATTCAATAAATCCAATACCGGCTTTGCAGTTTTACCCACACCACATATAGCAAGTGCAAAGAAAATTGAAAATACTACAATTTGTATTAAATTTCCGTCTGCCATTGATTTTACGACACTTGTCGGAAACATGTGTACAATCATATCGCTCATAGAGCTGGATGAAGAAGTTGCTGTACCTGACATACTCTCTACAACTTGCAAATCTTTTTCTGAGGCAGAAACATTCAAACCTTCACCGGGTTTTACTATATTTCCCATTGCAAGACCTATAAATAATGCAATGGTTGTAACAATTTCAAAATATATAATAGTTTTTAAACCAATTTTACCTAAACTTTTTATATCACCATGTCCTGCAATACCTACAACAAGGGTAGAAAATAATAATGGTGCTATAATCATTTTAACCATATTTAAAAATATGGTAGCAAGAGGAGATAACTTCATAGAAAATGCAGGAAATAACCATCCTACAATGATTCCCAAAAATAATGCACCGAATATAAATGTTGTTAATCTGGAAGTTTTCACAATAATTCCCCGTAAGATAATTATATTACAAAAAGGGGATTTTTGCTTTCATCTTGATATAAATTTAACATTTCTTTTTCATAAAAATAATAGCTTACAACTATTTAAAAAAGTCATTTATGTATTTTATAAATCATTTAGCCATTATTAAGCGAAAATAGATTCGTTAACGTATTTGCTTCTTACTCTGTTTCCTAATTCTGTAGATGTAATTTGACCATCGTGGTTTGCATCCAAACCTCTGTTACAACGATAATAATTTTCGTTACTTGTAGTTAAAACTTCTCTTTGAGCTCTTGCAGGTAAGAAAATTAATGCATATAATTGACCAGCAGTAAGTCTTTTACCTTCTAAGCCAGCCATTTTCTTGCTTTGTAAAATACATCTTTTAACTAAATCAAGTTGTTGTACACCTGACATATTTCTTATTGCATCAGTTGTTGTACCCAAAGCTCTTGCAGTTGCAGGCATAAACTGAATTAAACCGGAAGCTCCGCCTTGTTTATTTTGAGCTGCAGGATTTAAGCCGGATTCTGAATTCATAACAGCTAATAAATCTTTATAATCACAACCAATTTCTTGTGCAACTTGTTTTGTTTTTTCTAAGAAATCTTTACCTAATTTTGTACTTCTTGGAGAATTGCCGTATGATACAGCTGATTGTTGAGTTGGAGCTACAGGTGTATTAAACATAAAATTAAAATTGAATAAATTTGTGAAATCAAAATTTCCACCAAAGTTAAATAATGATGGAACTGAAGCTCCTGCGAAAGGATTTGATGACATATTTTGTGCAGTTACCATTGTTTCAAACATTGCTTTGTTTATAATAGATTGCATATCGAATTGTGGAACAATTGGTGTCATGTTTAATCCTTTCTCTCTTACTTATATAAAGTATTTTTATTCAAAAAAATTGCATGTTTTAGACAAATCCACTTAACATAACTTTACAATACTAAAATTTAAATAATCAAATATATATAATGCTAGTTACCTGCCCATAATAGAGCTTTTTTTATAACATCGTCTCCGTCAATATTATTTCCTGATTGTTTATAGATATTTATATATTCTTTTACTTCTTCTTTTCTGTCAGTTTGAACACATGCTGATATTAAATTATACAACAAGCTCTTATCATTTTTTCTTACTACAAATGCCTGTTTGAAATAATTATATGCACTTTCATAATTATCCATTTTCGCATAGCTTATTCCAATCATATTTGATATATTAACTTTTGCACTTCCTTCTTTTGATAATTGATATGCCTTTTCCAATATGTTAATAGCCGCCTGATATTTTCCTGATGAATAGTAACATTCTCCCATGGATTGATAGATTTCCGAATTATTTGGTTCTATCTGTATTGCTTTTTTATATGCTTCCAAAGCTTCGTCTTTTTGATTTGCATTATAATAAATTCTTGCAAGATTTATCCATGATATGGCATGATTTGGGTTCATTTTTGCGTAGTTTTTCGCTTCTTCTAACTTTGTAAATTGTGCGTTAGCAGTTTCTTTTTTTAATACTTCTTCATTTCCTGAATACATCATCTTTAAAGTAACTCTATCCCTGCTGGTAAATTCACCCTTGTTGTGTCCTGCTACAGCATACATCAAATCTTTACTATTAGGACTATGTCCGATTATTCCTAATGCATGCAGCATCTCATGCATCAATGATGCATAAAAATCTTGCTCTGAAACTTTTTTATTAGTTTTTGGATATTTAGACAACATCTTTATTTTTGCCATTTTTAGATTTTGACTCTTACTGTCAAAATAAGTGTTAGTTACACCTACCATGTAAAGCTCATTTTGCATATCATTTGTATCAAAATTTTCAACTACATCAATTACAATATCTGCCTGTTGAGGAAAACTAGCACTCGAAAATTGAAAATATCCTTTAAATGTATCATTATACTTACGCAATGCCTGATTAATAAGATTATCATATTCAGAAGAATATATATATACACTTATATCTTTTTTATTCCATTTTACAATTTGTCCGTTAGAATTTGCTGCAAAATCCAAGTAATTATCACCATTAATTATATTATCCTGAGTTTCATCAACTTGCGGCTGAAAATTATCAATATTTTTTACAGCATTTTCGGTATTTATATTTTCAACATTATTACTCGGTTTTACGTCATCAATAGCGTAACCTAAACGTAACCTCTTTTGTTCGGATGGAGATAAAGACATAAAATCTTTTACCTCTACAGTTGGTTTTGGAGGCCCATAATAATTAATATAATTAGCAAAACCAATTATAACAAGTAAAACAGTTAATATTAATATTTGTATAAATTCGACTTTTAATTTAAAATTTTTCATACTAATCTCTAAAATAAAACCAAACACGGCTATTAACTAAAAACAACCGTGTTTAATATAAAATTTTTATTTATTAGCTTTCAACATATTCTTTAAGTCGTTTACTACGATTTGGATGTCTTAATTTTCTTAAAGCTTTTGCTTCGATTTGTCTTATACGTTCTCGTGTTACACCAAACAATTGACCAACTTCTTCTAATGTTCTTTGTCTACCGTCATCCATACCAAAACGTAGACGTAAAACATCTCTTTCTCTTGGAGAAAGTGTACACAATACTTCAGCCAAATCTTCTCTTAATAAGTCAGAAGCTACTGTTTTTATAGGTGCATCTGCTTCTTTATCTTCAATAAAATCTCCCAATCTGGAATCTTCTTCTTTTCCTATTGGAGTTTCTAAAGATAATGGCTCTTGTGCAATTTTAACAATTTCTCTAAGTTTTGCAACAGAAACATTCATCTCAATAGCCAATTCTTCTTCTGTTGGCTTTCTTGAATATTCTTGTGCTAATCTTCTTGTAACCTTTTTTAATTTGTTAATTGTTTCAACCATGTGAACAGGTATACGAATTGTTCTTGCCTGATCAGCAATTGCACGAGTTATTGCTTGTCTTATCCACCATGTTGCATAAGTAGAAAATTTAAATCCTCTTTCATGGTCAAATTTTTCTGCTGCTCTTATTAAACCCAAATTACCTTCTTGAATTAAATCCAAAAACAGCATTCCTCTACCTACATATTTTTTTGCAATACTTACTACTAAACGTAAATTAGCTTGTATTAACTTTCTTTTAGCAATAGCACCCGGAGTACCACCTTGTATTATGGCTCTTGCAAGTTCTATTTCTTCATTCGCAGACAATAATTTAATTCTACCGATTTCTCGTAAATATAATCTTACAGGATCATCTATGGCTATACCCTTTGGAACTTCTAAGTCAAGTTTACCGTCAGACATATCCATATCCATAGAACCCATATCATCATAAGGAGATTTCATCTCAATCTTATCGCTTGAAACAATATCTTCGATGTTATCCGTACTGATTTCCACGTTCATATAATTGTCTGTTTCATCTTCTGTTTTATCAACATCAAGTATTCCTAAATTATCTTCATCAGTTATATTTACTATTGAACTTGATTGTCTTTTCTTTGCCATTAATTTTCTCCGATTCTTAATTTATTAATCTTATCTCTGAGTTTCATTTGTATCTTTAACGCCTCAGTTTCATCATCATTAACTTCCGTATAAATTTTTTTTAATTGCTGCTGTTCTTCATGCTGCCTGCATTGTTCCAATTTTTTCAAATTTTCGTCAATAACTGCTCTAAATGCTTTTTCATCTTTTAGATGAGAAAAGGTTTCTGAAATACAGATTAAATCAGCTATAAGTTGTTGTATATCATTATCTTGGGAAAATTCCAAGCACAATTTATCAGTTAATTCGCTAACATTATTTACGATATTTACTAATTTGTCAATTGTATTTTTTACAATTATTAACGTTTTATTTGTAAATTGTACACTTTTTATTTCGGATGAAATTTGAGTCGCTGATAGCGGACACTCTTTTAATAAATACAAACTCAATATGTTTTTTTGCGCAATTTCTTCAATAGATGAAGATTTTGTTACATTCAGTGTTGAAATTTCAGGTGTTATAAAATCATTATTTCCTGCAACACTTACTTCTTTTTGTAATGCAATTTCGTCTATATCCAATGCTGAAGATACAAGTTTTACATATTCTGATTGCATTACAGGGTTTTGAATTTCATCAAGTATCGGAATAATTTGCTTTACCAGATTAGTTTTTTCCTGCGGTGTTGATAATTCTGTTTTTTGTTTTAACAGCTCATTTAACTCAAAATCTAATAGTAATGGTGCATGTTGTATATATGCTTTAAAAGCATCCGCTCCTGAACTTCTTATAAACTCATCAGGATCTTTACCTTCCGGTGGTGATATCACACGTATTTCACAAGAATATTTATCATCATTTACAGCCATGTACGAATCGTCAAATTGTTTTACATTACCTAACCCCTGAAAAGCATTCTTTATTAAATCTCCACCCCGCTTTGTTGCATTTTGACCTGCTAAATCGGTATCAAATGATAAATATATTTTTCTGCTTTTTGAATATTTAGAAAGTAATTTTACATGTTCCGATGTCATTGAAGTTCCGCAAGAGGCAACAGCATTTCTTACTCCATGAACTTGAGATGATATAACATCAAAATAACCTTCCATTATAATAACACTGTCTTCTTGTTTTATTGATTCTTTCGCTTGGTATAGTCCGTATAAAATACGACTTTTATTATATATAGAAGAATCAGATGAATTTAAATATTTAGGATTTTGACCTTCCTCTATCGCCCTTGCACCAAAAGCAACAAAATCTCCCTGTTCATTTTGTATTGGTATCATTATACGATTTCTAAATCGGTCTATATAGCCACCCTTATTAGATTTTAAAATCAAACCGGCATTTTCTAAAATATTATCACTATATTTTAATTTTAATTTTTTGTATAAATCATCCGATGCTTTTGAGGATAAGCCAAGATTATAACTTGAAATTACAGCAGGGGTTATATCTCTTTTAGCAAGATATGACATTGCTATATCATCTTTATCTTCAGATAATAACTTATCTGAATAAAATTTAACTGCAGTTTGAAATGCCTCCAGCATTTCTGCATGTTCTTCCTTATTTTTTTTATAATTACCGTTATATTCAGGAAGTTCGATGTGATAAAGTTCTGCAAGATATTTTATAGTTTGTATATAATCCCAATTATGAATTTTCATTAGAAAGGTAATACTATCCCCACCAACACCGCATCCGAAGCATTTGAAAAAACCTCTCTCCGGATTAACGGAAAAAGATGGAGTTTTTTCACCATGAAAAGGACACAAACCCCAATAGTTTGAGCCCCTTTTTTTTAAAATAACTTCGTTTGATACTATTTCTAAAATATCAACCTGATTTTTTATTTGTAGAACAGCATCCTGAAATGTATTACTCATAACTATACTTTAACATTAGATTAAAAATAAAAACAAATTATTCTTTCATTGCATTAATTTCATCAATTGAAGCATAAACTGTTCTGCATCCGCAATCACAATATAAAATTTCACCTGTAGTTCCGCTTGACAAATGAGATGCTAAAAATAATCCGGCATTTCCAACATCATCTAATGTTGTATTTCTACTCAATGGTGATTTTAATGAAGCTGCTTTAAGCATATAATCAAAGCCGGAAATTCCACGAGCGGCAAGTGTTTTAATAGGGCCTGATGATAAGCAGTTAACTCTTATTCCATCTTTACCCAAATCCATAGCTAAGTATCTTGCAGATGCTTCAAGTGCAGCTTTTGCAACACCCATTATATTATAATTTGCAACAGCAAATTCCGAACCCAAATAAGTTAATGCTAATATTGAACCACCTTCATTCATTACAGGTCGTGCATTTCTGCAAAGAGTTACAAGTGAGTATGAGCTTACACCTAAAGCTAAATCCCAGCCATCCTTAGAAGTATTTATAAATTCACCTTGCAAATCGTCTTTATTTGCAAAAGCAACAGCATGTACAACAAAATCTAATTTACCGTATATTTTTTTACATTCCTCAAATACAGATTTAACTTCATCTTCTTTTGTAACATCGCATGACATGATAAGTTTTGCATTCATATCTTCTGCTATAGGTCTTACACGTTTTTCCATTACTTCTCCGGCGTATGTAAAAGCTATATCTGCACCTTCATCAAACAATTTTTTTGCTACTCCGTAAGCTATACCATGAGTATTTGATACTCCAAATATAACACCTTTTTTTCCTTCCATTATTGACATAATTATTTCTCCTTTATATTAATCTTTCACCTGTTTTTGAATCAAAATATAAAAATTTATCACTATCCAAATTTAACTGAATATTATTTTCATATTTATTTGTACTTGAAATTCTTGCACAACACATGTTTTGACCTATATTAAAATATATTATTTGTTCAGAACCCAAAAGCTCTGTCATTTCAATAACTACACTTAATTTTATTCGACCTGACATAACAATCATATTTTCTGGACGAATACCTATTACAACATTTTTTCTATTACCAAGTTTTTCAATAATACTTTTTGATAATTCAATAACAGGTTCTTTACCCATTATCAATGTATTATTTATAATATCGCAATCAATAAAATTCATTTGCGGAGAACCAATAAAACCTGCAACAAACTTATTGTTTGGATTATTATAAACTTCAAGCGGTGTATCTGCTTGCTGAATTTTACCTTTATCTAATATAACAACTCTATCTCCCATTGTTAATGCTTCAGTTTGATCATGAGTTACATAAATAAATGTCGTTTGTAATTTTTCATGAAGTTTTTTTATTTCCGATCTCATTTGCACTCTTAACTTTGCATCAAGATTAGACAACGGCTCATCCATTAAAAACACTTTTGGTTTTCTGACTATAGCTCGTCCTAAGGCAACTCTTTGTCTTTGACCGCCTGAGAGTTGTTTTGGTTTTCTATCCAAATATTCAGTCAAATTTAATATCTCAGCAGCTTCCATTACTTTTTCATCAATTTCATCTTTAGAAACATGCCTCATTTTTAAACCAAATGCGATATTTTCATATACCGTCATGTGAGGATAAAGTGCGTAACTTTGAAATACAAAGGCAATATCTCTATCTTTCGGGTGAACATTATTTACCTTTTTATCTCCAATATATATATTTCCGCCGGAAATATTTTCTAACCCTGCAACCATTCGCAAAATTGTTGATTTACCACATCCGGATGAACCAACAAGCACTACAAATTCTTTATCTGCTATAGTTAAATTTATATTATCTATGACACGTTTTGTATCATAAATTTTTACAACATTTTCAAGTTTTACTTCACTCATTGCTAGTCTGCATAACTTTCTCTATAGGAATTATAACTGTATAAGAACTGCCTTGCATTGCTTGAGAATCGACACATACATTACCTTTTAATATTCTTATCAAATTTTTTACCGTTGCAAAAGCAATTGAACGCATTACTACATTTTTGTTAGGGTTATCAAGCTGTGCATACGGCTCAAATAACACATCCAAATCCGTATCATTTATACCTAAACCTGAATCTGTAATTGTAATCATTAAAAATGATTTTTCATTAGCATTCTCAAAAGGAACAAGTCCTCTTTCATTCACTTGTTCTAAATCAGGATGATTTATCGATATATCTATTGTTCCTACATCAGTTGATTTTACTGCGGTTTCAATAATATTTCTTAATATTAATCTTAATATTGGTTCATCAGAATAAATAGTTCTTTTTACATCCGGTGAAACATCCAAATTTAAACTAATTGATTTTTCTTCTAAATCTTTTTCATAATCTTTTAATATAACTTTTAACGTGCTGACAGCATCAAAATACGACATTTTATGTTCAAACAAATTTGATTCTGACATAGATAGTTCTAAGATTTTATTAATTAAAGATAATACATCTTCAGAATTTTTATTTATAATTTTTATATATTTTTCTAACTTAGGATTTAAATCTCCTCCTAATCCATCAATTATAGCTTCAGAAAAGCCGACAACAGATTGCAGAGGTGTTTTTAAATCTCCTGAAAGTTTTACAAGAAAATTATTTTTATCCCTATTAACCTTTTGCATACTCTCATGTTCAACTACAATGCTTCTAAGTGCCTTATAGCTTTGAGTATTATCTCTTAAACTAACTATATAACCTTCATTAATAGTTCTTGAAGTTACATCAAAAAATCTATCATTTTCAAGAGAATCTTTTGTGCGTAAAACTTTTGATTTTCCTGTATCAGCAATTTTTATAATCAAATCTAATGCATTTTCAAATAAATCATCAATACAACCTTCTGCAAAATCTTCTTTAAGTAAAGATAATGTTTTTACTGACAAATCATTACACCAAATAAAGCTACCGCTTTTATGCAATGTTACGACACAATCAGGTAATTTTGATAATAAATCTTCATCTTCATCTTTTTTATTTATGAAAAAATTTTTAAAAAAGTCAAACATAGAATACCTCTATGTTTTTTAGTATAACATAGTCAAGCATTTTCGCAAGAATATATTTTTTATTTATATTATTATTATCCTATGGAAAAAGATAAAACAAATGTAATGCGTATAGCTGACAGCCATAAAATAAAGTATAATCACTATTGTTATAAAAATACTGATGCCATAAGCGGTGTTGATGTTGCAAAAGTATTAAATCAAAAACCGGCTCAAGTTTTTAAAACTTTAGTAACATCTGCCAAAACAAATGAATATTATGTATTCATGATTCCTGTAGCAGAAGAACTTGATTTAAAAAAAGCTGCAAAAAGTGTCAATGTAAAATCTGTTGAAATGATAAAACAAAAAGACCTTTTACCACTTACCGGCTACATTCATGGCGGATGTTCTCCGATTGGAATGAAAAAACAATTTAAGACTGTTATTGATATTACAGCCAAAAACTTTGATACAATAATATTCAGTGCAGGTAAAATAGGTTATCAAATTGAAATGTCATTAGATGACTTATCAAAAATAATAAAGTTTGATTTATATAATATAACAAAAAGCGGTGAATTTTAAAAATTCACCGCTTTTACATTTTTAGTTACATAAAAACTATTGAAGTAATTGACCTACTGATTTGTAAACTTCCATACGTTTTGCAGCATCTTCTTCTGCTTGAGTATAGAGTTTTTCAGCATCATCAGGGTTAGTCTTTAACAGTGATTTGTAACGACCTTCACTTCTGATAAAGTCTTGATAACTTCCTTTTGGATCTTTTGCATCCCAAGTGAATGGAGTTTCTGCTGCAGGATTATATCTGTACAATGGGAAGTAACCTGCTTCAACTGCACGTTTTTGTTCGGTTTGAGTTTTACTCATATCGATACCGTGTGCGATACAAGGAGCATAAGCAAATATGATAGATGGTCCATTATAAGCTTCTGCTTCTTGGAATGCTTTTAATGTTTGGTTTCTGTCAGCACCCAATGCAACTGATGCAACATATACATAGCCGTAAGACATACTCATCAAGCCCATATTTTTCTTGTAAGTTCTCTTACCACCTGTAGCGAATTTTGCAACAGCACCTGTAGGTGTTGATTTAGAAGCTTGTCCGCCTGTATTTGAGTATACTTCGGTATCAAGAACAAGAATATTTACATTCTTATTTTGAGCCAATACATGGTCTATACCACCATATCCGATATCGTTAGCCCAACCATCTCCACCGATAATCCATACTGATTTATCTGTAAAGTAATCTTCAAGTTCTTTTATCTTCTTGATTGTTTCGCATCCGCATTCTTTTGCATATTTATTAATTACAGCTTTTGCTTTATTTTGAGCCAAAACTGCTTCTGCGGTTTTTGAATTATCCCAATGTGCCATAGCTTCTTGTAATGCTTCTTTTAAGTCAGCAGGAGCATCTTCTTTTCCTAAAACTTTTTCAACATAAGTTTTTAAAGTGCTTCTGTTAGCATCAACTGCTAATCTCATACCAAAACCAAATTCAGCATTATCTTCAAACAATGAGTTAGCCCAAGCCGGTCCTCTGCCTTCTTTAGTCTTTGTATATGGAATTGTTGGGAATGTACCTGAATAGATTGATGAACAACCTGTTGCATTGGCAACAATAGCATTTTCACCAAATAATTGAGATACTAATTTAACATAAGGTGTTTCTCCACAACCTGCACAAGCACCTGAAAATTCAAATAACGGTTTCTTTAACATAGCACCCTTTAATGTTTTTTCGTTATTTTTGCCTAAAACATTATCCGGAGCAGCATCAAAGAATTCTTCATTAGCCATTTCACCTGCTTCTGATTCTTTTTCAATTGATGACCAAGAAAGAGCTGGTGCTTCAGGTTTTCTTTGTGTTACAGGACATTGATCTAAGCAAACACCGCAACCTGTACAATCTTTGCAGTATACTTGAACTTTAAAGTGTTCACCGTTAGCATTAGGTTTTGCTTCAACTGTATTAAATGATGCAGGAGCATCTTTTAATGTATCTGTTTCAAATAACTTAGTTCTGATTGCAGCATGAGGACAAGCTGAAGCACAAATACCGCATTGAATACAAGCTTCACTGTTCCAATGTGGTACACGAGGAGCAATACCTCTCTTTTCTAAGCAAGCAGTACCTGTTGGAATTACACCGTCAACTGACATTGCTGAAACAGGGATATCATCACCTTTTTGACGCATAGATGGCTCAATGATTTTCTTTGCAAATTCATCTGCATTGTCAGGAATTAATTTTACATCATCGGCATGAGCTACACCATCTAATGAAGCAGGAATTACTACTTCTTCTGTTGCATTTACGGCTGCATCAATTAATGCGAGGTTCATATTTACAACATCGTCGCCTTTTTTCTTGAAAGTCTTTTTAGTCATTTCTTTCATACCTTCAAGAGCTTGTTCAAACGGAATGATACCTGATACTTTGAAGTATGCAACCATCATTACTGTATTGGCACCTTTACCTCTTAAACCAGGTTGTTCTTTTATTAATTTTTCAGCATCTACGTTGTAGAATTTAACTTTTTTATTAACAATAGTTTCTTGCATATCTCTTGTTAAATGAGAGAAAGCTTCTTCTTTAGACCAAGGAGAATTTAGCAAGAATGTACCACCTTCTTTAATACCTTTTAATAAATCATATCTGCCAACATAAGCATGAGCAGAACAAGATACAAAATCAGGTGCTGTAATTAAATATGTTGATTTAATAGGTTTATCACCAAATCTCAAGTGAGATACAGTAACACCAAATGATTTTTTAGAATCGTAAGCAAAGTATGCTTGAGCATCTTTATCTGTATATTGACCAATAATTTTAATTGAGTTCTTGTTAGCACCAACCGTACCATCTGAACCTAAGCCCCAGAACATACAGTTTGTAGTTCCTTCCGGTTCTGTTACAATGTGTTCTTCAACTTTTAAAGATTTGTTTGTAACGTCGTCTTCTATACCAACTGTAAATCCGTGGAAACCATTGTTTTCTGCATGTTTATAAACAGCAAGAACCATTGATGGTGTAAATTCTTTTGAAGATAAACCATAACGTCCGCCAATTACTCTAACATCTTTATTTTCAATTGCAGCAACAACATCCAAGTATAATGGTTCACCTATTGAACCAGGTTCTTTTGTTCTGTCAAGAACTGTAACACGTTTAACTGATGCAGGTAATGCTTCATTGAAACGTTTTACATCGAACGGTCTGTACAATCTAACCTTAACTAAACCGTATTTAGTACCTCTTGTTGCATTTAAATATTCTATTGTTTCTTCGATAGTTTCACATCCGGAACCAATTGCAACAACTACATCTGTCGCATCAGGTGCACCAACATAATCAAACGGATGATATTGTCTGCCTGTTACTTTTGCTACTTTATCCATATATTCTTGAACAATATCAGGAACAGCATCATAGTATTTGTTTACTGTTTCACGTCCTTGGAAGTAAACGTCAGTATTTTGAGCACCAACCTTACAAACAGGTGCTTCAGGTTTTAAAGCTCTATTTCTAAATTCTTCAATATATTGTGGCTCAACTAAAGATTTAATATCTTCGTAAGAAATTTCTTCAATTTTGTGAACTTCATGAGATGTTCTAAAGCCATCAAAGAATTGTAAGAATGGAACTTTAGCTTTGTATGTTGCTAAGTGTGCAACAAGAGCCATATCCATTTCTTCTTGAACAGAGTTAGCTGCTAACATAGCATAACCTGTATTACGACATCCCATAACGTCAGTGTGGTCGCCAAATATAGCTAATGATTGAGCTGCTAATGCACGAGCCGCAACGTGAATTACTGATGGAAGCATTTCACCTGCAATTTTATGCATAACAGGAATCATTAATAACAAACCTTGTGATGCAGTATATGTAGATGTTAAACTACCTGCTACAAGTGAACCATGTACAGCACCTGCTGCACCTGCTTCTGATTGCATTTCTGCTACACTTACTTCTTTACCCCAAATATTTTGTTTGTGTTGTGATGACCATTCATCAACCCATTCTCCCATAGTAGATGATGGTGTAATAGGGTAAATTGCCGATACTTCACTTAATGCATACGCAACATGTGCTGCAGCATAGTTACCGTCAACTGTAATTGTCTTTCCAGACATAAGTTCCTCCTAACTTTCTTATAGTAATACATGTATTTTATTAAATACTTGCTTCAATTTTATATCAAAAAAATTTTATAGCCAAATTTTATTTTAAATTTTTATTTTTTTAGATTTTCGGTTCTAATTCACAGCACATTTGACAAGCTCCGAAAACACCGGACACTTTCAGGTTTTTTCTAAAACAACAATAATTTGGCTTATTAAAAATTTCTTTTATTGTATTTTCTTTTAAATTCCCTATACGTTCTGACAGACACGGATATACATCTCCAATAGGTGTAATAAATGTATTAGAAAATGGAAATTTACAGGGTTTATATATATCTTTAACAGGTGTATCAGCAGAAACATTAAAGAATTTTTCTATTGATTTTAAAGGTTCTTTACTGTATTCAAATTTTGGAGAAAATCTTATTTTAGTATTTCCATTTTTAGATAAACTTTCCAATTCATTATATACTTCTTTAAAATGTTCCATATCAAAATACTTTTGTATAGGATAATTTTCGTTAAATTGCGGAACAAAACTATCGAATAATACTGAATTTTGTTTAAGATTATTGTTTCTTAAAAACGAAAGAGAAAAAAACTCAAATTTATTATCTAAGCATAATTTATATAATTTTGGTAAATCATCAAGATTATTTTCTAAAATTATAGTTTTTACATCTATCATAGGACGTTTTTTATGTTTTTTAAATAATTCCATATTAGAAATGACTTTATCAAAAAGTCCATCTTTACCTCTGTTTAAATCATGATTTTTTTCATAACCATCTATAGAAACCGAAAAAAGCAGCAAATTATTTTTTATAAATAATTTGACTAAATCTTCGTTTAAAAGTGTTCCGTTAGAAACAATATTAACTTTTGAAAGAGTTTTTTTAGAAACCTGTACATAAATTTCAGGAAAATCTTTTCTCAAAAGCGGTTCTCCGCCTACTAGCGTAACTAGAGAATAAAAAGGTATTTGATTAATTATATTTATCCATTCACTTGTTGTAAGTTCTTCTTTATTTCTATCATTACCAACATAACAATAAGGACAGTTTAAATTACATCTGTATGTTAATTCAAAAAAATATCTCAAAGGCATTAATGCTCTGCCGTATTTTGAATTATAAGACGGCATTGCATAAACATCTCTTGCAATATCAAATAACGTTGAGTAATTAAACATAAAATTATTATATCATATATATTTTTAGTAATTTAAATATGCGTAAGCATTAAATTTCATAGAACCATATATTATTTTGAATGTGCCTTCTTTAACCTGTTCAAGTTTTACAAAATTAATTTCTTCACTATTAAAATCATCTTCTGTTTCTATCGCAGGAATTTTACCAATTACGTCATACGCCTGACACAAATTTATATAAACTTTTCCATTCTTTTTTGTACCTATAACTTTGTAATGTCCTACAGGAACAATACCTGACGGAGTTTGTACAGGTACAGACAAATTTAATAACGGATATTGTTCTTGATACTTAGTCAAAAAATCAGCTTCACTACCATCTTCTGATGGCTTCATTAACGGATTACCTGCCTTTTTTTCGGCTCTTATTTTTTTTGCATTCTTTCGCTTTTCCAAAGCATCAATTACTTTCTTGTATTCTTTTTCAGTAATCATTTTTTGACCGTCCCAAGCATTTTCAACATTAGAAAGCTCGCTCCAGCTTTTCGTAACATCTAAGTCATCTGAAAATACTGCAGGTGAAAAAATCATTGATATGAATAGTAGACATATAATTTTATTTCGCATATACTAACAATATAATGTTTTTTTATAAAAAGTAAACAAAATTTTTATAATTTACATTAAAAATATGACTAATCGGAAGGATACGAATGTCTACAAACTTTTTAGTTTTTATTATAGCTATTTCATCTGCATTGGCTCTAATATATCTTATTTACACCATATTAGTTTCTCTGGATAGTTCTGCAGGTAAAAAAAAGAAAGAACTGCAAATTTCAGAAAGCGGTATTTTAGAGCAAGCAAAAATGCTATATAATCAGCAAAAATACGGTGTTGTTGAAAAATTAGCTAAAAAATATTTGGATGTTAAACCGGAACATATTGATTTAAGAATCGTTCTTGCAAAAGCACTATACAAAAATGACAGTATATATGAAGCTATTAAAGAATGTAGTTTTATTCTTTCAAAACATGAAAATAATAATGATATAAGACTCATTCTTGCTAAATGCTATAAAAAAATTGAACAATATTCAAAAGCTATACAAGAATTAAAAAAAATATTAGAAGATGAACCAGAAAACATAAATATATTAAAAGAATTAAGTGATATCTATTTAGAAACCAAACAAAAAGCTTATGCAATAGAAGTCTTACGTAAGCTTGAACCATTAACCGATAACAGCCATGATTTAGTTGAAATAAAAACCAAGCTTGCAGATTTACTTATTGAATTAGAGAATTATCCTGAGGCCTTTGATGAATTAAATGGTATTCTTGAAATATATCCTGAAGATGTTGATACAAATAAAAAATTGATTGAATTGTACTCTAAAGTACAAAACTATGATGCTGCAATTGAAAATTGTGAAAAAATGCTGGAAACAAATGATAATACAAGTCTTGGTTTATGGTTATTAAATAATCTTACTAATTTTTATTATCTTGATAAAAATATAGATAAAGCAATGGAATATGCTCAAAAAATATTAAAACATCCTTTTGCAGATAAACTAAAAACAAAAAAATATATTGCAAAAATCATGTTTGAAAATGGAAAAGAACAAGAAGCAATGGAAATGTTAATGCAGCTTCAAGACCAAAATAATGAAGATATAGAAATTAAAAAATTAATGATTGACAATTACGTAAAAAATAACAATTACGTATCTGCATTAGAATTGTATAAACAGATTATGGATTTAGCAAGTGTTAACGATATGAACAAAGTTCATTTAGCAATAAGTAACTTATGTGTTCAATGGGCTAAATATCTGTTTGATAACCAAAAATATGATGAAGGTTTCAAAATTTTTAAGCTTGCAATACAGTATGATAGTGAAAATCCTTTTATATATTACGAACTTGGAATGGTAAATATTGAAATAAAGAATTACACTGAAGCTATTATGCAGTTAAAAAAAGCTATTCAACTTGCACCGAATAATTCTGAATTTCATATATCGTTAGCTTCTTGTTATGAAGCAATCGGAGATGTATTTTCACAAAAAGATACTCTTATACAAGCTACAAAAATTGATAAAACAAATACTGACGCATATTATAAATTGGCTATGCTATATAACAACCAACATGATAATGTAAATGAAATAAAAACTCTTGAGCATATAATAGAACTAGAACCAAATCATATTGATGCAAAATATCAATTGGCACTTATTAAAGAAACTCAAGGGGACAAAGAAAATGCTCTCGAATTATATAAAGAAATCGAAAGCATTAATCCTGATTATAAAAATATTAAAGAAAACATTGAAATGTTATCTTCATCTATTAAAGTGGATGAATCTCAGGCGCTTTAATATGTTCTAATATTGCACCTCCAATTGATTCATTAGGATCAAACGGTGCATCCTTTTGTGGAACAAGAATATTTGTAACAAGCATTTTTACCAATGGTCCGAACGCATCAGGTACTAGAATTCTTCTGTAAACTCCTGATAAAAATGATTGAACATTTGGCGAACGGTCTTCATTAAATTTTGAAAATGTTCCATAATACATTTTATCCATTCCCTTTGTTCCAGATGCAATCATTCTATCTGCTATATAAAGACCTTCACACTTTTCTTCTTCAGTTTTTGCATTTTGAAGCATTTCTGTAACTGCCGGTATTGCCTTTTCCTTTGCATTAACAAATAATTCAACCTTTTTATTATCAAATGTACAATACGGTCTTTCCTTTGTCGCCATTACAGGTTTTTCAAATTCAACATCTTTTGGTAATTCAAACGGCTTATCTTCTTTTATAAATTCGTCTTTTGTTGGTTGATTTAAACCATTTCCGATTTTTATTTCTTTAACAGGTTCAGTTTTTTTAATCTTAACATCATCAGCTCTAAACATTAATTTTGTAATAGGGTTTGTAATTGCTTGAATTTTCATTTTATTATTCCTTTTCCTTTATATAATTATACTTCTACATTAAATATGATTTTTATTAGTTGTTTTTACTTTTTGAAACTTTAACAGCATCTCTTATATACTGTATAATTGCACCTCCTACTTCTTCATTAGGATCAAAATTAGACTTTGGAGGACTTAATATATTATTTACAAATGTTTTTACAAGAGGTCCAAATGCATCCGGGTTTTGGGTTTTTCTGTAAACTCCTGATAAAAAGGTTTGTACGTTTGGTGAGCGGCTTTCATTAAATCTTGAAAATGCACCATAATACATCTTATCAATTCCTTTTACACCGGCATCTGCCATTTGATCTGCTATAAAAAGACCTTCACATATTTCATCTTCTGATTTGGCATTTTTTAACATATCGTTTAATTTTGGTAAAGCTTTTTCTTTATTTTTAACAAATACATCAACTTTATTGTTATCAAATATACAGTATGGGCGTTTTTCTGTAGGCATTTGCGGCTTTTTATAGCCCATATAATCCATTAAATATAATTTAGCTAAATTACTCGTTATTTTACTTACTTCCATTTTTTTCCTCATCCTGTGTATTTTTCTTATTCGGTCTGAATATTCCTGATATTTTTCCGTATAAATCATTTATAAATGTTTTTACTTCATAAGTTCTTTTATCTTCCTCAACTTTTTTCTCCTCATTTTCAGTTTCGGTTGTTTCATCAACTTGAAATAATAGCTTAAACTTTTTCTTTATGTTGTTTAAAACATCAGATATTTTCTTTTCTACAGAATTTTTTAATTCTCCAAACATAGCATTAAGCTTATCCTGAATATCAACAATTTTTTGTTTTATATTATCTAAAGTTTTCATAAAGTTTGCTGGTATATTTTTTAATGTATTTAATATTGGATTGGCTAAATTATTAATAATAAAATTAACAGGTTTTGAAATAAAACTTGGTGTATTTTTTGCTATAACGACAGCCAATTCTGCAAGTTTTTGAGAAATATTCATCATCTGATGTTCAAATTTTGCAAGATTAATCATTCGATTTTCATGGGCTTGAATATTTTTTTCACGAGCAAGCTTTTGGGCTCTTAACATAGCTCCTATAGCAGCACACTCATTCCAAGACATTTCTCCCGGTTTAGCACTAAAATCCGCCTTTTTCATTCCGCCGCCCCCCATACCTGAGCATATAGGACAAGCTCCGGGTGCCATTCCATGCGGACAAAGTCCACCACCTACATGTATATGATTTTGTACTGCTTCTACAGGCATAGTATATTTCTCTTTTAATACAGCTAGGATACAATCAACTGCACATCAACCTTGTTACGAAGTTTTGTGCTAAGTTAAAATGAAAGAACTTTCAATCTTTCCGGAGCGTTCCGACTTTTACGGCTGCGACACAGTCGAAGATATTCACTTCGTTTCCTCTAAAATCATGCTATTGTAAAAAAAATACCTCGTCAATTATATGTTAAGATGTTTTAAAAAACTTTGTAAATTTGTTTTCAATATTAAATTGATATTATAAAATGGATATACTATGGAACATTTATATTCTAAAATACCTCCTACTAAATTGAGAAATCAGAATGAACGTTTCAGACCTGCTAATACATCTTCAAAGTTTTGGCTTTGGGTTGCAGATAGATTTTTTTACGGAATGTTGGAAAACAGATTTTTCGCACTAAGATACAAAGGTGCAGAAAAAGTATTTCAGCGTGATACATCGGCTCCTACAATACTTTTTGCACCTCACTCTAATTGGTGGGATGGAATAGTTGGCTATAATATTTGCAATAGAATTTTTCACCATGAAATAAGATTAATGGTAGAAGAATTAAACAGATTTCCATTGCTTAGAAGAGCAGGAGCATTTTCAGTGAATAAAAAATCTCCATATGCTTCAATGGAAGCTTTAAAATATTCTATTGAAACATTAGGTAATTTAAATAACTTCTTATACATTTTTCCTCAAGGTATAATAATGCCCCCTAACTATAGACCTATAAGGTTTCAAACGGGCTTAGCATATATTGCGGAAAAAGCTGCTGAAAAATATGGAAAAGTTAATTTAGTTCCTATTGCGGTAAACTATGCATTTTTAAGAGCTGACAGACCTGAAGTGTTAGTCGAATTTGCTGATATAATCGAATTAACAAAAAGCGAATCAAAATTGGATAGAAAAGAATACACTCATCACCTTGAAAATGCTATGACACATATTTGCGATAATCAATTCAGAGATATAGCTGAAGGAAATCTTGACGATTACGAAACATTATTTCAACAAAAATTAAAATGGTATAGAAAAATAGAACAACGCCTAAAAAAGATTGAAATAAAAGGTTCAGGTGTTTAAATATCAACATTTTGCATCATTTGAATTAATGTATTAATTGTCGAATCCATACTAACGGCATCTGACGTTCTTTGTTGTAAAAAACCGTTTATTTGAGGCATCATTTCAATTGCGATATCAAGTGTAGGATTTGAACCGGCTTGATACATACCTACATCAATTAAGTCTTTATTTTCTCTATATATTGAAAGTAATTTTCTCATTTTAGATGCCGCAGCTTTATGTTCGGGAGATGCAATAGCACTCATAAGTCTTGATATACTTCCTAAAACATCAATCGCCGGATAATGATTTGATTCAGCAACCTTTCTTGATAAGAAAATGTGTCCGTCCGTAATACCTCTAACCGTATCAACAATAGGATCATTAATATCATCACCTTCCATTAATACAGTATAAAACGCAGTAATAGAACCTTTTGGACTGTTACCTGCTCTTTCCAATACTTTCTGCAGCCATGAAAAAATAGATGGCGGATAACCTTTCATTGTAGGCGGTTCTCCTAAAGACAAACCAACTTCACGACCTGCCATTGCACAACGGGTAATTGTATCAGTCATTAAAAATACCTTTTTACCTTTATCTCTAAAATATTCACAAACAGCAGTTGCTGCTAATAAACATTTTTGACGAATTAAAGGAGGTCTGTCGCCTGTTGCACACACAAGAACAGATTTTTTCATACCTTCAGGACCTAAAGCATCTTCAACAAATTCCTTAACCTCACGACCACGTTCTCCGATTAATGCAACTACGTTTACATCAGCATCAGAATTTCTGGCAATCATACCTAAAAGAGTTGACTTTCCTACTCCGGAGCCGGCAAATAAGCCCATACGCTGTCCGCAGCCAAAAGTTAAACAGGAATCAATTGCTCTTACTCCTGTAGAAAACATTTCTGTAATAATCGGTCTTTCATACGGCTCAGGAGGAGGACCGTCTATGTTACGCCATTCACAATTTTCAGGATTTAAAGGCAAACTGTCCATAGGTTGTCCCATAGGATCAATTAATCTGCCAAGTAAAAAATCCCCAACCGGTATTCTTATCGGCATACCGGTTGATGTAACCAAACATCCCTGTCCTATTCCGTTTCCGTCAAGTAATAAAAGCAACTGTGCAACTTCTCCCTTAAAAGCTGCAACTTCTGCAGGTTTTCTATCTCCATCAGCAGTTTCTATATAACATAAATCCCCTATTTTTAAACCCGGTAACTTTACTTCTACTGTCAAACCAAGTAACTTTGAAACTGTACCTTTATATTGGTATAAATCAGTTTTTGACAAAATTTCTTTTGTCCTATGTTTTATATTATCTATTCTTTCGTCATCTATTTCTTCAAACATACAAATAATATTTTAGCACAATTTTTATTTTTAATAGAATTTTTAACATATATATTTTAAAACTTTACAATTTCATTAATCTTTTGTAAAATATAAACTGAAATATTAAATTTAAAGGGTATACAATGAAACAAAAAAAATATTCGGCAAATGCACTTGTAGGTTTTATAGTATTTATTGCTGTAGGTGTATTATTATACAATTTCTTTATTAACAGTCAAACAGGTCCTGTTACTGATGAGCAAACAACAGTAAAAAGAGTTAATGAAACATATAAAATGTTAAACGATGCATTGGCTCAAGCTATATTAGGACATGGTGTAAGAATTGAACAATGGTATACCGATAATACTGATGAAAATGCTACAAATACAAATCTTGATAGAAAAACATTAAGAATTGCTCAAAATTTATTTGAGGGTTTACAAATATCAAAAACATGCGGTATAGGCGGAAATTGTTTCAGTATGGCACAGCCATCATCAATATTAGGACTAAAATTAAAACCGTTCCGTAACAAATCATATAATGCAATAATGTCAAACGGAGTATCTGTCGGTGTAATATGTAATGAAGTATATTGCACAATATATTTTGATATAGACGGTCCTAAAAATGGTAAAAATATATATGGTGTTGATATTTTCAGTGTAATGCTAAATCCGGGAGTATCAATAAAAAAACTTGTAACAGGAACAACTGAGATAAATGATGCAGATGAAAATGAATCAACAGAAGTAACTGAAACAAATAAGCCAAATGAAATAAGCGATACCGAATTGGAAAATGCTTGTAAAGGTGTAGGAAAAGCTCCTGATAGTAACAGCTGTACGGCTTATGTATTAAAAAATCAAAATTTATCCTATGCTAGAAATATTCTAAAATAAATTAGCATTAAAATAAATTCCGGTATTTAGAATTTCATCACAAAATTCTTTATCATGTTGTAATTCTGATATTGTTAATGGATGCAGGTCTATATATATATCAAACATTTCTTCTGTTTCACCAACTAAACGCCATATTAATTCACGTTCTGACTTAGAAGGTGAAGTGTCAAATATCGCAGCAAGCTCCAGGTCTTCATCTTCATGTATTTTACCGTCAGAAAAAAGACCAAATAAGTAAATACCTTTAAAGTCGCTAAATTCTTCTTTTATTTTGTGTAAAATATCAATAACAATATCATCTACTGAATCAGAAGCGTTCAATTATGTTCCCCAATTCATCTCTATTAACTAAAACCTGAACAGAATTAATCAAGTTCTTAACTGATACTTTTCCTTGTTTTATTTCATCTTCACCTAGTATAACTGCATAATTTGCAACTTTAGATGCCTTTTCAAGTTGTTTTGTAAATTTTTTACAAGTCATATCATAATCTGTAGATATTCCAACATTTCTTAAATAATTCACTAATTTTATTGCTTCATTTACATTATCAGATACAACATAGGCATCCGTTTTTTTGTGCTTTTGCTCAGGCAACAATGAAATAAGCCGTTCCATTCCCATAGCAAAACCCACAGCAGGTGTATCCTCTCCACCCAAATTTTTAACTAAACTATCGTATCTTCCACCACCGCATACGGCATTTTGTGAACCAAGATTATTTGATTTTATTTCAAATACAGTACGGTTATAATAATCTAAACCACGTACCAATAGCTTATTTACGGTATATTTTATATCTAATAAATTTAAATATTCCTTTACTTTTTCAAAATGTTCATGACATTCAGGACATACAAAATCTGATGTTATAACCTCTTTTACTTCCGGCTTTTCATAAATTGATTTACAATCTTCTACTTTGCAATCCAAAAGCCGCAAAGGATTTTTTTCATATCTTCTTTGACAATCTTCACACAAATCATTTAAATAAGGTTTTAAAACTTCTTTAAGTTTTGTTTTATATTCTTCTCTACATTTAGGACACCCTAAGGTGTTTATTTCAACATCTAAATCTTTTAGACCAATAGCTTTTAAATAATTTACGGCAAGTGAAATAATTTCTACATCTCCTTGAGGTTGAGAAATACCAAACATTTCAACACCAACTTGATGGAATTGTCTTTGTCTGCCTGCTTGTGGTCTTTCATACCTAAACATAGGACCTTTATACCATAATTTAACAGGTGCAGGCAATCTGTGCATTCCGTTTTCTATATAAGAACGAACAACACCTGCAGTATTTTCAGGACGCAATGTTAAAGAACGCTCTGACTTTTCAAAAGTATACATTTCCTTATTTACAATATCGGTAGTATCACCTACACCTCGTGCAAAAAGCTCTGTAGCTTCAAAAATAGGTGTTCTTATCTCGGAAAAAGCTGAAGCTGTAAATACTCTGTTTGCAGTTTCTTCCAAAAAATGCCAACTATCAATATCGGCAGGTAATATATCTTTTGTACCTTTTTGAACTGTAATTTTATTTGCCATAAAATGATATTAATACAAATAAATCCTGCAAGCAAGAAGTAATATACTATAAATTTAATATATCATATACATTTTTTAAATGTCCGTAATAACCATTTTCTAACAGTTCAAAAAATCTATAATATGATTTTGGAGCAAGTTCTCTAACTTTTAACTTATCTATATACAATCCTTCTACAAAACGTGCGAATAATTCTGTAGGTCGTTTATAATACTTTTTTAAAGCATTTATTCTTCTTGTTATTTTTTTTTGTTTTCTTTCTAACGACAACAATTTTAAATACGAACAAAATGCCGGCTTTAAATTAGGAAAATCTTTTTCCAGATTTTCTACAGATATAATTTTGTCCTTACCAAATATAAATTTTGGCTTTATACATACAATGTCGTATTTTTTCAAATATTTAATATCAGAATGTTTAATTGCTTTTTCAAATTCATTAAATCTTTTTGAGCGTTGAAAATTAGGATAATCCTTTTTTATAATACTGTCTAAATTTTTAATTTCATATTTTAATTTTCTTTTACCATTTAACAATATATCACAAGTCGAATGTTTATCAACATAGTTAGTAACTTTCAATAATTCGTCTGTATAATCTTCACCTGAACAAAATAAAACATCTAAATTACCACCGGTTTTAGCAATATTTTTTTCTAATGTTGAATGAATATAATGAGCAAACTCATGTAAAAGTATAGGAATACATTTATCAGTTTCACATAATTCTTCTGATATATCTATCCTGCCATTCATAAAAAATCCCTGATGACCTCTTGCTTTTGTATGTGTATTTACAACAAGCCCCAAAGATTTTATATATAAAATTAATTGTTCTGATATTGACATCTCACTATTCAGTTTCGTGTTCTAACCAACCGGTATAATCATTTGAACCCTTTATAACAGGCAACGCAATTATTTCAGGTATATTATAAGAATGTAATGCTTTTATTACTGCTTCTATCTTATCAAAATTATCTTTTCTTGTTTTTATGATAAGCAATAACTCATTTTCCTTTGAAATTTTTCCATTCCACAAAAACATTGAAGAAACCTTATCAACAGTACTTACGCAAGCTGCTAATTTCTCTTTTAACAGTGCTGTAGATATATCTTTTGCTTCATCTTTTGAAGAAACGGTACAAAAAATTATTATAAATTCCATTATTACTCCTCATCAACATAGGATGTAAGCTTTTCAATATTATTATTTAATTTTGTTAATTGTTTATCAATATCTGTAAATTTCTTTGAAATATTGGATGAATCTTTATCCTTTGATAACAACTCATCAAGTTTTTCTTCAAGCATATCCATTCTCTGCTGTTGTTTAGCAAACTTCACTTCTAAATCATCAAGTATTGCTTCATTAGACGGCATTGACTTTTTAAGCTTATTTATTGTTTCTGAAATTTCATCAGTTTTTTCTTCAAAACCGTTGGTCCATTCAGTTATTTTATTTATAGCATTTAAAGTATTGTGTTCTTTTTGTTCATTATTTGCAATCTTTTCTTCAATTATACTAAGCTTTTCAATCATTGTAGAATAATCAAGTTTTTTTAAGCCGGTATATAATTCGGATATTGTATCTCTAAAAGACACTAATGAAGCATTCAATGCCTGTGCAGATTCATCAGAAGCCAATAATAACTTGTTCATTCTTGAACTAATACTTAAAATATCACCGGTTATTTTTTCAACATCTACCTTAATCTTGAAAATATCATCCTGGCTGATATTAAACTTCATACTATCAACCTGCATAACTATTTCATTTACATAATCTGCAATTTGCTTTAAAGAATTTGATTTTACACAATTTATAACATCATCCATTGCAAGACGTAAATGTGCAATATCAGTTTCAATATCTTGCATAGCATAAGTATAATCGCCGACATCTTCAGTCGAACCAACCCTTAATATATTGAATTGTTCCTTTACTGAATTAAATTGTTCATTTACACCATTAAATTTTTCATTAACTTCATTTATTTGTTCATTTACTTCACTGAATTGCTCACTTACATGCTCTTTAACCTCATTAAGCTTTGAAGCTAACTCAGGTTGAATATTTTGTTTTAATTCTTCTCCTATATTTTTTAAATATTCATCTTTAGTTTCTTCAAGTTTTTGACTTATTTCTTCAGCAATATTTTTACTAAATTCTTTTTCAAATCTTTGTTGGAAACTATCTAATTGTATCGATATATTTTGTAACCTGAGTAAATCTTCTTCTAGATCCTTATATTCTAAAGGATTTAAACTTTCAATAGAATTTTCTATAGTTTCATTTTGACTTTTTAAATCACATTGAAGTTGTTTTAAATCTTCAATATCCTGCCTATCTTTTAAAAGTTCTTTTATTTCTGAAATTGAAAATTTTATACTGTTTTCAGAATCAGAAATTGTATTTTCTATAAATTGCTTGGTTTCTAAAATAGCATTTTGAGATTTTTCATCAACAAAATCCTTAATTTCTTCACCTTCAACAACAAATGACAATTGTTCAAATACATTTATAACATGCTTCATTATTGCAGTTTTTACAACATTCAATTCATTTTTAAAATCTTCTTCTACTAAATTGAAATTTGCATAATTTTTTGAAATTGTATCTATTCTTTTATCAAGTTCAACAATTGTATTTTTTATTTTATCCTGAACTTCTAACATGCCGGATATTTTAGGTATTTTTTCTAATTCATCAAGACAATCAAGATTTTTCAATTTGTCTAAAAGAGTAAGTTTATTTAATGCATTTAATTTATCAACACTAATTATATTACTCAATTGTTCTAATTGTTCGATACCTTTTAATTTACTAATATCTTCAAGAGTTGATAAAGTTTCAAGAATATTTACAGTATCTAAGAATTTTTTTTGGTCTTGTACAGTTGCTCTAATTTCATCAAGAGCCCTGTCAATATCAAGTTTAAAATCATCACTTAATGTAAGCAAGTCCATTTTTTGATTTAACACTTTTATATCATTTGCTAAATCCATACTCCATTCAGCAGATGTTATCTCATTTTTTACAGACTCAATTTTGTTAAAAATATCTATTTTATATTTTTCAAGTAATCCGCCTGCATTTAAAGTTTCAATATCTTGACTCGTTACATTACTGCTTTTATTTACATCATATGCAGGTAAATTTAAATTACCCTGAATAGAAGAAAGCATTGATGCAATATCCGCTTTTAATGCTTCAAAATCAGTTTTTTGTACACCACTATTTATACTATCCGAAATTTTACAATCTATATTTTCATTTAATTTTTTTACTAAACTTGCAATATTTTGCAGATTACCGGTAAATTGTTCTAAAACATTTTTTTCATTTTCGTCTAAATTCTTTATTGATGATACATCTATAGTATTTGTGTTCAAATTTGAATGTAGAATTTCATCTTGTACAGTATTAACCTTTTCAAACAGTTCATTCAATTGATTTTTTATATAATCTAAACTTTTATCATCAATGTTATAACTTACAGGTGTATTTAATTTTGATAATATATCATTCTGTTTTTTATCAATTGCATCAAAATGCGGAACCAATTGATTAACAACATTGTCAGAAATAGTATTAAAATTAGATTTTAATATCTCAACTTTATTATTTAGTATTTCTTCCAATTTTACTATTTCAAGAGATTGCTCCTCAATTTGTATAGGAGCTGATTTTCTCATACTATTTAATAAATTTTTTACATCCTCAAATTTATTAATCAATGCTTCATTTACAGATGTTTCAAAATCACTGAATTTATTTTCTAAAGTACCTAAGCCGGTAAATAAATTATTCAATATAGCACGGGAATCAGCAGCATCTATACCTTGCATAAACTGTTCCATACCAATTTTATATGCATCCATTTGCTCTTTTAAAGCAACGGCAATATTTTGGAAATCAACACCTACAAAAGACATTACAGCTTTTTTTATCGGCTCAATTTCATTTACTATAAAATCAGCTCTATTATACAAGTTTTCCATTATATCGGTAGATATGAAATTTAATTGGTCTTTTACCTTATTGATTCGGTTTCCGATTTTATCCAAGAATTCATTATCTACACCTAATGATTTTTTTATATCATTTTGTGCTGCAGAATTTGCTTTCATTTCTGCAGCAATCACAATTAAATTTTTCATATCCTGCTGCAAATTATCCATATTTTCTTTTAATATAGCTATAGCTGCAGGTTGAGAAGTGATTGATGAAATCATCTCAGAAACAGCATCAAATCGTAATGAAATACCGTTACTAACACTATTAAAACTTGTAGTTGCACCTTTTACAAAATTATTAAAGTCAGATACTATCTTATCTAATTCACTTTTCATAGAATTAAATTCGAATGCAAAATTGTTCATCTTTATATCCGCAGATTCACAATTTTCTTTTATACCTGACATATAATCTAAAATACGACCGGTTACTTCTTTTAATGAAGCATCCAATTTACCCGCGTTATTTATTAATTTTAAATCCAGATTATTTAATTTTTCAAATAATTCTCCATCAGTAGCAATAATACCTACAATTGCATCTGTTGTATTTTTTAACTGATTTATGTCATCAGCCAAAGCATCCTTAATAGGAGATGAAATATTATTTAAACTGTTCTGTACAACATGAATCTCATTTGTAATAGAACTAAGCGTTTTTAAAACATCCTCAATAAGAATTTTCTTATCAGACTCAAAAGGTACATATACCTGACGCATAGTTTCAGGTAAGTTTGTAATTATATCGTTTGTATCATTAATTATGTTAAACGTATTTTCAATTTTTTCTAAAATTTGAAAAGAATTTTTATTTGAATCTTCATTAATCGATTTCTTTGCCTTATCAAGATTTTCCGATAAAGTTACAAGAGAACTTTTTATTTCCTCAATTCCAACATTAGATATAGTTTCTACAATTTTTGATTTAATATCATTTGTTCTGTTTTCAATTACAACTTTAAGATGTTCATGTTCGTTTCTTAAACTGCCTATATCAATAGATGCAACAGTTTCATATACTTTATCTTTTATATCATTAGATTTTTCTTCTATAAGTCCTTTTAATGAACTATCGAGATTATTTACCTGTTCCATAGATGATTTTTTTGACTCGTCAAGTGCATCTTTTAAGTTTCTATCAGAATCCTCAAGCATAAATCTCAAATTTTCAATAGCAGATCTTACATCTAAACTTGATATAACTTTATTTAGCTCTTTTAAATCAGAATTTGTATTTAGTAAATCACCCCTAAGAACATTTGACGATTCAATAACATCATTAACAAGATTAGATAAATCCGTTTTAAAAAGTTGAAAGTCTTCTTCAGTTAAAATTTTAGAAACAACACTTGAAAGTTTGTCTAATTGAACTAACAAAGATTTCTGACTTTGCTCGCTTGAATCAGTTAATGCACTTTTTAAAATCGTTATTAATTCAACAGCATTCTCAATTTTTTTAACTAATCCGTCAAAATCACTCTGTCCTGCTAATGCTTTAATATTTGCATTAATATTAGTATTTTGAGAAATTATTTCGTTCAAAGAATCTGACATCGTATTCTGTTTTTGGTCTACAACCTGAACCGCAGAAATTATTGTATCTGTCGTAGATTTGATACCGGAAACAGTATTTGTCATGTTCTTTACTTCTGTTGTAGGGTCAAGTCGTGATATAAGAGCATTTATATTTTCAAAATTATTATTAATATTTAATATAATACTTTCAAAACCGTTATTGAATTTATCAAGTTCACCCTTAATTGAATTTATATTCTTGATAATTTCTCTTTTATCCGTATCATCAGAACGCAATGCCTCTATTCGAAGTGTAATCTCATTTAGAATATCTCCCTGAGACATTATTTGCTTTGAAAAAACTGTCAAATTGGTTGATAATACATCAAACAATTCCTTCATTTGAGGCACTGTAATTAAATCATCATTTTTACTCAATGCATCTTTAAATGAAGTTTCCCATTCGGTAAACCTTACATTAAGATAAGAACCTCTGTCCTCTAAATCTTTTTTTAAATTAAGTAAGATTTCTTTGGCTTCGGATATATTTTCTTGATTTAGAATATTATCAAGTTTCACACCAATATTATTTAATACCCTTCCGGTATCACCAATATTTATAGCATTTTGTGTTTTGATAGAATCTAACGTATCTGTAATTTCATCAAATTTTCTTTTTACATCTTCTATACTAAATTCTTCTGACATCCGAACTCTTCCTCGTTTATTTAATATAATTATAGCAAGGTTAATAAATTATGAAAAGAATATTAACAAAGCATGTTATAATTATTAAGTTTTTTACCTAATATACCATAAAAATATTTTTTTGACATATTAATCAAATTAAAATAGAATGTTACAACAGAGAAATAAAATCACCTAAAAGATTGATTGCAAAAAATACTGCAAGTTATATTCTTTATATATAGATTTGCAATAATAAAGGAAGAAACTTTGAAGAAAAAAGAATTACAACAAGCAATAAAAGAAAAAGAAAAACAACTTTCAAAATTAGAACAGCATATTTACAAATCAAAAACATGTGCTGAAGTATACGATAAACTTGTTTTAGAAAAAGCCATACAAAAAAAAGAACTTGACGATCTATATAAAAACAAATTTGTAGAACGAGTAAAAAAACTTATTCCACATAAAAAAACATTAATTTGTGATTACTTTACAAAATAACCCCAAAAATAAAGCCCCGCATGCTTTTTGCGAGGCCGACGAATTAGTGTACATGCATGTTATTACATGAATTTTTATCTTGCAAACATGTTAAGAGAACTTAACATGTTTGTGAATAAAATTCATAATATCAATGCATAGTAATTAAATTTTAAAAAAGTCCGCTAAAAATATCTTTAGTACCAACAGGTACAACTTTTGTTCTGCCAATAAAGTTATTTTTTACTTCATACCCTTCAGGCAATATTCTTGTACCTTTTGTTAAATCACAAAAATCAGGAACTATGTTGTAATCACCATCTTCATTTTTTTGGAAAACAGCACCTTTTGCTAATTTCTTATTCTTGTTAATATCTTCTACCTGTTCATTACTTAACATCCCTGCTAATAATGAAAACGCATCTATTTTTGTTCCTTCATACTCTTTCTTTTCGAAAGTATCTTGCTTTAAAGGATTAGTAATATTTGCATTATTTAAGTTTTGTTTTTGTAAATTATTAGTATTTGTATTTTTAACAACATTAACATTAGTATTATTACCAACATTTACAGGTGAAACTAGCATATATAAAACTCCTTTTCAATTTAATAACATTCGTACAACTCTTATAAATAAATTTTTTGTTTTTAAAGAACAAAAACATTTACAATTTTTAACATGTACAAAAATATTTGTAATAAAACTTCACAAAACGAAAAAATCAAGCAACTTTTTTTTTTATGTTACTTATAAAATTGTCAGGTTAATTTTAGGAGTTTATAATGAACGTAAGTGCAATCAATTCAGTTAAGAACAATGTTTACATGCAAAGCATGCCTTTAAAGGTATCAAATCATGCACAAAACACAGTGAAGTCAGATTACCATTACAGTGCACTGGACAAAATGGGTGCATTGGGAATGAGCCAAGTAACACCTCACAAAACACTTGCAGTTTCATTTACGGGCTGGAAACCTGAAGCAAAAAATAAAGACACCATTGAAAAAATGGTTAAAATAATGAAAGATCCCAATGTAAAGAAAATAGCTGTATCAGGTCATACATCTCCTGATGGGGACAGTTTTGGAACATCTTTTGCAATGGCAAACTTGATTAACCAAGCAACAGGAAAAGAAGTTGATGTTTTTGTATTCGGTAAAGATTTTCCTAAACACTACGATTACTTAAATACAAATCCTAATGTACATGTAATAGTACATAAACCCGGTAAACCTGAACAAGCTGCAGAAGCAGAAGCAAAATACGGAAAATATGATTTAGCAATAGCATGTGATTGTGCAGAAACGAAATTAATGGCACCTGATTACAGAAAAGGTGTATATCATAAAGCAAAATACAGCTTGAAAATTGATCATCATCCATACAAAGAAGAATACAACGAAAAATACGGTAAAATGATGGATAATAAATATGCAAGAACTGCAAATTTAATTGATTCAGAATTACCTGCAGCAGCAGAATTGGCAATGCAATTTGTTGAACCATTGGGCTTAAAACCGGAAGAACTCAGAAAAGAAACAAAAGATGCAATGTATACAGGCATGTTAACAGATACAGGATGTTTTAAGTATGCTCAAGCTCCTATAACATTTGAAGATGCAGCATTGCTTATGAAAGCAGGAGTAAATAACAGAGAAGTTAATTTAAATGCACTTGGTAACACTCCACAAGTAGTTTTAGATGCAGAAAAAACTACATTAAACAAAATTCAATATTCAGATAACGGAAAAATTGCATACTTTATCGAAGATGAAGATATAAAAGCAGCAAAGAAAGCATGTAAAGATGCCGGCTACCAACAAGAAGGTAAAGATGCAGTAAAAGATGTATGTGGAAGATTACCTGAACTTGAAGGTGTTGAAGTTGGCTTTAAAGTAGCAGAATTTGGCGGAGCAGCAGCATTTTCTATCAGAAGCAGAAGCTATGATGTATCAGAAATTGCAAGAAAATACAATGGCGGCGGACATAAAAATGCAGCAGCATTCCAAGTTCCAAAAGAAGGAAGAACAACAGAAGAAGTTGTAGCAGCTGTAATAAAAGAACTTAATGAAGGAATGGAAGCAAAAGCTGCAAAATAAATAATTATACAAAACATAAACAAACAGACCGGCTGAATAGCCGGTCTGTTTATATTTAATCCCATAATCAATTACTAAAATTATTATATTAAGCTTGAAGCAATTGATGGTGCTTGGTTAGCTGTTGCTAACAAACTTGCTGATGTTTGTTGAAGAATTTGTTGTTTAATGTAGTTTGATGATTCTTCTGCTACGTCTGCATCTTGGATTAATGAAGCTGCTGATGTTAAGTTTGTCTGCATTACATTTGCTGTATCCATTGCTGATGATATTCTTGCCTGCAAACCACCTATTGTTGTCTTTCTTGATGTTATTTTATCAATTGCACCATCTATTT
>Ga0256404_1002896_pt1 | contig 36447 bp, 45 predicted proteins | sample RumenRJG_01DNA_FD_185990 | JGI IMG/M metagenome (GOLD analysis project Ga0256404, IMG submission 185990) | Bovine rumen microbial communities from Lethbridge, Alberta, Canada - RJG_01 | ecosystem: Host-associated > Mammals > Digestive system > Stomach > Rumen | place: Canada: Alberta | collected... | reverse complement strand
AAGCAGAAACAGCCTTGCCGACAGAAACTTAAAATACAGGTCGGGGTACCAGGATTACACGACAAACATTTTAAGGCATTTCTTCGCAAATTCAGAAACAATTAATACATGAAAACCTCAGTCGGTTTGTCCCGTTTTTGTCCCGATTTCAAAGCCTTTCGAAGCCATCAAAATTTGTATGGTGCGCTCTTTCTCGGCGAGCATTCGCTTTAGCATATCAACCTCGCCGCGAGTAACCTCTACATGTGTTGTTGCATCACCTATAAAGCTGCTCGATGTAGCATGCACGCTTGTGCCATAATTCCCGTCATCAAAAAAATAACCAGGGTGTATGCCAACAAATTTGCAAATGCGATCAAGCATTTCACAATCGATGCTGGGCTGCTTAAGTAGCCTAATTAGCCAGGCCGGAGTTATTCCAAGGTGCTCGGCCAATTTCTTTTTAACCATTCCCTTTTCGGTAATAATACGATCAAGTTCTTTACCTATATTCTTCATATCAAAATATATTATTTGTATAATTTTTGTTAAATATTTAGTTTAAAATTGTACGATTAGTTTTACTTTTATTAAAGTTTAGTATCTTCGCATTTGTAAAATTACAAATTTAATCTTTAATACAAATGAAAGAAAGAACTAAAATCACAAAGGATTCAATGGCGCTTTGCACCTATCTCGACACTTTCGATTCTAAGCAACGCGCCGAAAAAGTCAATCAAATTGCAGCAGGCTGCTTCGTTTCTCGTTATGTAGTATATAACTGGACATACGGCCTAACACGCATTCCCGAACTTTTCAAACGCAAGATAGAGGAAATATGTAATTCCCAAATATTTGCAGAGCCTTTAATTAACAAAAATGATATAAACTAACTAATCGTATAACATAAATGCAACAGTTAGCTAATATCGAATTTTTTAACTACGAGAACGAGGTGTGGTATCATCTCGCCGACGGCACAATGGACCGCCTGCTCGAGCAAAATACAACGGTGGTCGATGCTGTACTGCACCAAATAGAGGAGTTCTATCCCGGGGCCTATGCCGCGCTGGCAGCAGAATACTCTCGGTGCAAACCTAACCTGCCGATGTATCGCTATCGTATTGTCAAACGGTTTGTACGGTGTAATTTCGGCAATATTGACAACGTACAAGATATCGACGCCACAGGCACCTGGCACTTGGAGTGCGTGCCATGCCCGCTTAGAGGAGAGTGCCGGCTCGAAAATATTGTGTGCCGCCCGGCCTTCAACCACAAGATTAGCGATGCAGAGTTTCGTGTGTTGAAACTATGGTACATGGGCTACAACAAAGATGAGATCGCCAACGCGCTCTATCTTTCGGTACACACCATCAACAACCACATTCAAAACGCCTTCGTGCGCCTCGGCATCCACGAGAAAGCAGAATTTTTCAAATATGCCAAAGAGCATAAATTATTTGAACCATGATATATTCTAAATATGAAGTCGAAAAACTAAGACAAAATGCCGACATCCGCAAGGTTATCCCAGGTGCCGACGAGTTCCGACCATCCTCCTATGTTCGTTGTCCATCATGCGGGCATGAGGGCAAAAGTAAAGGGCTGCAAGTGGTGCACCGCGGCAGCGCTAAAAATTACGCGCACTGCTATGCATGTGGGTTCCATCTCAACGATGCCATAGCCGCCGTCATGTTCTATGATTACAACAACGATAAAAGCAAATACCCCGATGCCATTAAAAGCTGTGCACAACAATGCGGGATCTTCATCCAAAGCGAGGAAGAGAAAAACGCTCATGCAATAACAACTGGCAAGGAGGCAATCGCAAAATCGTTCTGCCAACGTCAGCTCGAAGGATCTGGGCTTACAGTAGAGGATGTGATGGTCAAGGAGCACAAGATGGTAGGCAACGAAGTGGTGGAGCAGCTTGTGCCAGCCTTCAGAAAAGGAAGCATCGACTATAACGGCACAATTCACCCCGACGACGACGAAATGCTTATCTATTACTACCGGCTTGACGGCACAATGGAGCAGTATAGCACACGGGGCTTGCGGGGTGCGCTGCGCCCCTATATCCGTGTGCGCTGGAGCAACCCAGCCCTGCACACGCCTAAGGATAGCAATAGAGAGGTTAAATATCAAACACCAAAAGGTGCACCTACTAAGTTCTATTTCCCACAGCGCATCCGCGATGCCTATGCCGCCGAAAAGCCAATCGATACACTGGTGATCCAAGAGGGCGAGAAAAAGGCCGAAAAGGCCTGCAAACATGGCATCATGAGCGTAGGCATCCAGGGCATATACAATATTGGCAACAAAGATACAGGGCTGCCGATGGAGCTGCAATATCTCGTGCAGCGGTGCAAAGTCAAAAATGTGGTTCTACTCATGGATAGCGACTGGGACCACCTAAGCCGCAACCTCGCGCCTGATGAAGCGGTAGATTACCGCCCACGCCAATTTGCAGGTGCGGCGAAAAAATTCAAACGCTACGTTAACTCGCTGCACAATCAAAATATCGATGTGGATATTTACTTTGGCCATATTAATGCTAACGAGGCAGACGAAAAAGGCATCGACGACTTGCTGTGTGGCACGCTACGAGGCAAAGAGGAGGAGCTGGTCAAGGATATGGATTTTGCCATGCATGCTCACAACGGCATCGGCAAGTATTGTTCGATTCATATCATATCAACGCTCTCTGACAACAAGATCGACGACTACTGGCTGCTGAACGACAAAGATGCTTTCTTCGCAAAATACAGCAAACAGCTGCAGCCGCTTGGGAAGTTCCGTTTTAATCACTTCCTGTATGCCGTCAAAGATGGGCAGGTGCAGCTGGCCAGCCGCTTTGCAACTAACAAGGAATTCTGGACTACGTCGGTCAACGAGTCTACAGGCGCAACCAAGGTGGCTATCAACCCTTACGAGGCGTTGCGTTTCGTGGGCGAAGCAGGCTTCTACCGCATGCACCGCGACGACCTGGAAGATGGCGATTATCGCTTTGTACATGTAGAAGACGGCATTGTATATCCAAGCAGCGAAAGCGACATCCGAGGCTTTGTGTGGGCATATATACAACAATCCACTAAACGTATCGAAGTCCTCGATCACTTTGCGGCCCGACTAAGCAACGATCTGTCGCGCGACAAGCTCGAGCGTCTCGACATGATGGCTGATAACTTCGACCGCCCACAGCCTTATCACGAGGAATTCTTCTTTGATAACGGCATGTGCACGGTCACACCCGAAGGAGTGGAATGGAGCAACGCCATCATGGGCACAGTGTGGGCTGACAAGGTTCACCACCACAAGTTTCACCGCGTGCCTATAATTAATCATGTGGGGCGCAACGACGATGGTACCTACTTCGTTGACTTTACACCAGAGGGCATGCAATGCGATATGGTAAAATACGTGCTGTGCACTTCTAACTTTTGGTGGCAAAAAGCCGACTGGTCGCAAGATGAGGAAAACCAATACTCGCAGCATGTGCTCAACAAGCTCACTTGCGCTGGCTACTTAATAAGCGAATACAAGTACCTGAATGAGATGAGGGCAGTAGTGTGCATGGACAGTGAGATGAGCGACGTCGGGCAAAGCAACGGCGGCACTGGCAAATCGCTCTTTGGCATCGCTATAGGAAAAATGGTGGAGCAGGTGGTTGTCGACGGCAAGGCGCTAAAAGCTGATGACGATTTCCTCTACAGCGAGGTTACTTTGCGCACACGCAACATACATGTGGAGGATGTTGCACCTAATTTTAAGTTCGAAAGATTTTATGTTGGCATCACGGGCGACCTCAAAGTTAACCCTAAGCAGGCTAAGCGCTACACTATCCCAATGGAGCGCAGCCCGCGCCTGCTCATCACAACCAACCACGCCATCATGGGCAGCGAAACAACAAGCAGCAAACGCCGTATCGTCTACATGGCTTTCTCTAACTTTTTTTCACGGCACATCGACCCTGAGCAGTTTTTCGGCCATCGGCTTTTCTCTGATTGGGACTCCGAGCAGTGGAACCTTTTCTACAACTTCATGATCGATTGCGCATGGCTCTACATGGCGGTGATGACCAAGGGCTGGGCTCGGCCTGGTGAGGGACTCATCCACCCGCCTATGCACGACCTTGAGCAGCGCACGCTCAAGCAGATGATGTCGGAGTCACTGTACCAATGGGCGGAAGTCTTCTACGACCAGACGGGCGGAAACATTAACACAAGGATCCCTCGCGGCGAAGTCTTTAGAAATTTCAAAGAGCACTTCCCGGATGCACGCAGCGGTATCACACAATCCAACTTCAAAACCAAATTAATGTACTATTGCCAGTTCAAAGGGTGGCATTTTAATCCACAAAAATTGAACAAGGACGGAATATCTTACCGCGGCTGGCAACAATCCCACCCGGGGGAGTCGTTTATCGGCTCACCTGACAAAAGCGGAGGCGTTGAATATTTCTCAATCTTCGATACAGAAAATGCTAATAACGAACCATTCTAATTATGACACTGAAGGACAAACTTTTTGAGGCGGCCTGCAAAGCTGCAGGCTGTAGCACGGCACAGGCTAAAGGTCTCTGCCGGAAACAAAAACTGATGTACGCCCGCATGGCGTTCTTCTTCTTAGGCACACAGCAAGGGCTGTCTCCTCATGAAATGATCTTGTATCTCCAACGCTCTGATACAATGGCCTACTATTACCGCAACGCTGTCGACTTCATGCTCGACTATGACAAAAAATTTAAAACAATAACTAACAAAGCACAACGCAATTATGAAAAATCCATACAGCAACCTGTTAGTGCGTGACTTCACCACTACCACAGCTCCGGTCAACTATACGATAATAGATATATACAAATATGATGACGAATGGCTGCAGCTGCTCGTCGCCAACCCTGCACAGGGGAAATGGACAATAGGCTACCGCCTGTATTTCGCCGACGGCCGACAGGCATCCCGACTGCCAACGCTCGAATACGGCTATTGCCGCACAAAAACCGATGCCGTCCTCTATTTTACAGGACAGCTGCTCACCAACGGCTCACCGCTGAGCGACAATGCACGCGAAGCTGCTCACGCACTGCTAAACAAATATCGACAACAATCACTTTTCTAATATGGCAAATAAAACTATCGAAATCTCTATCTATGAGCTCAAAATGATTGCTTGCGATAACTGCACAGGCTGCACCAACGCCTCGATGCAAAATCTGTTTACCTGCAAAAGAGCAATCAAAGAGCTCTATCGTTACCAAGATCGTTACAACGCACGCATCACCATTGGTGGCTTCTATCTCATGCCACGTGAGCAATTTTTGAAAAATTCCAAAAGCAATTAACTCAAAAAAGCCCAGGCAATGATTTGTCGGGGCTTTTTTCTCCATAGTAACATTTGTAATTCTATAAAACTTTTTGCCCCTTTTGTTTGGCCAGTCCAAAACTTTGTCGTAGTTTTGCAGTGCTAAGCACATGGTTGTAAGTCAACCCCGCTGGGCAGCGGATATTGCTCACATAACAATGCGGTGGGCTTTTTTTTAGCCCAATACAGCCAAAAACAACACGGCTGCCTTATCCAGTGATATTGCTCTTCGGGGTAACAATCATGTGTTTAGCGACGGGATAACGGCAGCCGTTTTTCTGCCATAACGCTAAACACATGTAACAATGAAAACGCAATCATTGACCCCAGCGAGCACCCGGCGCGTCAACGCCTGCCCGCCCATCAGCGCAGCCGCTACAGCGGCGCGCAAGTTCTTCACCTCAAAACCCGTCGGCGGCACCCTGCTCGCCCTCGCCCTCGCGGCACTACTCGTCAATGCCGCCACAGGCCGCTACACCGCCATCATGGCCGCATCCGTCACCGCCTGGGTCCTGCACATGGCCGTAGGCGCAGCTATCAACATCTACAAGGAAGGAGACCAAAAATGAAAAAGAAAATCTATATTGACGGACTCCACTGGGACAACATCCTTGCCTTGCCGTGCGTGCGCGGGCTCGGCAAACGTAGCGACAACGATATCGTGGTAAAGGTGAAAGTTGCTAAAGTATCTTACATTTATGCCGCTGTTGGCGATGCACTCGTCGAGGATGAGACGGGCAGCTGGAACGTGGAAAAGAAAGGAGGTAGCAATGAGCAAGAGTAAAATCACCTTCGAGCTGCGCCGCGGCTTTACACTCGACGACCACTTTGTGGGCACCTTCCATGACGCCCGCCTGCGCGGCAACCGCCTTGCTACACGCCTGGGCAATGTAAGCCTCTATGCCTACAACGAAAAATTACGACGCTGGGAGCAGCTGGGCACATTCCTCGGACACATGCGCTTTGTCGATCAATGGGGCGACAGCCACATCATCAAAAATGATTACTCGGGCCTCGTAAAGGCCAGAAAGGAGGACAAGCAATGACACGCCGCCGACACACTACCGTAACACTCAAGAAACATCATGTATTCGTAAACGCCCAGCAACAGGAAGTCATCCACCTCGTGCTTACACAAGTGAGCCTGCCTGGAGAGCCCGTTGCACTCGAAATCGAGTACACCGACTATTTGAGCACACAATCGACAAAGCTGTTCCTTAACAATATCAAACTTTTTGATAAATTCGTGGATGCTTTGCAGAGCTACCGTAACATGATGCATAAAACTACCCCCCCCCGCACACATATACAGGAAAGGAGGTCGTTATGAATAACACTGCAAAGGAGCCAATGCTATCGCAGGAGCAGGTCGACGGGATCATCGCAGCAGCCCTCAAAGGCTGGCAGCCTGTCAACGAAACGCCCTACGTGCTTAAAGATACCGACATGATCATCCGGCAACTGGCCGACATGTGGGAACTGCAAACCAACCAAGTAGCAACAGCAATGGTGCACCTGGGTTATAACATGTTCTTCGAGCAACATGGCGCACGTCGCCACGGATGGATGATGCGTAGCAAAAACAAGATTTAGTAGCAATCAATAATATAGTTGTTTAAGTTTATTAAAACAAGTTTCTGACAGTAGCCGCCGGCGCCGTGAGGCGCCAAGGCTGCACTCCAAAATTTCTTCATAGAGAATACTCGGGCAGGTAGCTGTGAAGCCGCCTGCCCGTTTCTTTTCCCCCACTCTGCACAGCCGCACAATTGCAGCATATAGCAGCAGGGGGCGCGGGGGAAGCCAACACGCAGCAACGTATATATGGGACTGATTTTTCGGCAATTTTCGGCAATCTTTCGGCAAGGCAAACACGCGAAAAATTTTTCAAACCGCTTTGTAAAATTCTTTTGAGGTTTAATTAAAGAAAATAAAAGTACATTAGTACGGACTTCATGCAAATCACGCAGAATCAACAAATTAACCCCGTACACTTTTGCAGTTATAAAGTGTGCGCGAGTGTGCGCACAGTACATTAGTACGCCACGCACTTTTTTGCCCAAAAAGTGTGCGCACTTATGTACCTGTAAAACAGCGATTTAATTTCACTCCCGTACTCCCGTACTAAAAGTACACTCAATTTCACTTTAAAACATGCGCGTATATGTAAAACATTTGTTGCAGTATTAGTTTTGCTATATAGGTTTTGTACAATAATTACAAACCTAAAAGTTTAACACTCTGTCAAAAATTCAGTAAATTTGCCAAAGCGAAAAAAAACAATACACTATGCTTATCTACCTCAAACTCGACCAATACCTGCGCCAGTGGTGCATCCACGAGTATAGCAACCCTGTAGACAACACTGTGAGTTTCCCTCGAGGCAGCGCGGAAAACAACATCCTCGAGCTCTTCCTGACAACACCGCCACGCGGCAACGAGCCGGAGCTGCCTACCGATGGAACACTCGCAATCAACGTGCCGGCCTTCAAGGCCAAGCCAGCACCATACTACAACTATCTCTCGCAAAGTGCACGCGACCTTTTGCGACACACTATTTACATTCGCCTTAAGCTGCAGCTCTGGCACGACCTGCACCGCTTTTCAAACCTCGATGTAGAACTAAGTGGACTAATCTACACATGGATGGAGGCGCACGGCATCACTAATGATGATGACCGCGCTTTTGAAACGCTGCGTCAGATGTATTACCGCCAACGCAAACGCTACAAAACTGAAAGTGTTAAAAATGCGTTAAAAAACTGCGAAAAAAAATCCTAAAAAACACATATAAAAACATGTGTAACAAACAATTACAAAACAATAAAAACCAAAAATATGTCACAACAAAACTATGCTCCAGGTATAACAGAGGTGAGCTGGGTTAAGTGCAGCGCCCTGGCTCCGCAAATTGAGCTCAAGGCGCTCGCAGGCATCCCAGTATCGGTAACGACAAACCGCACTATACTGCCTATTGTGGGCACTGCCACGCTTACAGCAACTCTTGATAACGACAATAACGGCATGATCGAAAAATCAAAGCTGCAATTTACCTCCACCCAGATGCCCCCTGTTAGTGGAGATGTGGCTTTTATTGCCAAGCAGGCTAACGGCCAGCACTGGCTCATCGGAGCCAAAGAGGAGCCTGCACCGGTGGTGAAAATCACACAAACAACGGGCTCTCCTGGCGGCGAAGTGGCAGCCTACATGGTCGAAGTTACGCACATTGGCCACAAAAGTATGATACCAGTAGTAATCTAAAGTCTTTTAGTTCACGCCCAAACGCTGCTATTTTAGCTAAAAAGTAAAAGTTATGGCAAACAAATATCAACTTACTCTAAAGGGCTACGTCGGCAGCATGGACTTTGACAGCAATTACGTCGACTACGTTCTCGACCGTAACGGGGGTGAAGAAGTCAACGTGCTCATCAACTCGCTCGGCGGCAGTCTCGACACCGCGCTCTCTATCGCCAACGCTTTCCGCAGGCACGGAAATGTGCATGTGCATTTTTCGGGAATGAATGCATCCGCTGCCACCATCGCCTCGCTCGGTGCCAAGCGCATCACAATGGATTCCTGCGCCATGTACCTTGTGCACAAATGCTCTACAGCGTTTTTTCAATTTGGCCAACTCAATGCCGACGAGCTCGACGACCTGAAAAAAAATGTATCAAAAACTATCGACGACCTCAATAAGATGGACGCCGTAGTGGCCCAAATGTATGCCAATAAATGCAAAAAGGATAAAACAGCTTTGCTTAACTTGATGAAGATTGGCGGCTGGCTAACAGCCGAAGAAGCTTTGGATTGGGGCTTTGTTGACCAAATCACCGACGTGCCAGCCGACAAGGCACCGGTGCTTGATTCCGCGCTCGTCCACGCGCTGGCTAATGCAGGGATTCCCGTGCCTAACTTGCCAGTCGCCAGAGATAACGCATTTGATAAACTCATCAAGTCGCTCGCATCGCTTTTTGCTCCCCAAAAACAAATAAACAAAATGGATCTTCACTACAACAACATCTGCAAGCTGCTCTCTTGTGAGCACCTTGCTGCAACCGATGGCATTATCTCGCTGCCAACCGCGCAGCTCGATGTGCTGGAGCAGAAGTTTGCCGACCTCTTGCAAGAGACCGAAAACTACAAATCTCAGCAAACCGCGCTCAAAACGCAGCTCGCTGAAAAGGATAAGCTCATAGAGAGCCTCCAAAACGCACCAGCAGCTAACTCCAGCCAGGTGCAAAACGCAACACAAGCCGCCGACACAGAGCCCGACAACCCCGCACTCGCTGAGTTCTCGGCCGTGTTCCGCCGCGCACAAAAATTGTTCAATCAGTAATCAACTCACTATGGCTTATCACACTATCAACATCTCCGATGCCGATTTTCAAAAGTCGGCTATCAAGTGGCAAAAGGAGCTTCTCCTCATGCCTATCTTTGCAATGCAGGACACCCTGAAGTACATGACGGGTATCCCTGGCGTGCGTTACAGCGAAAAAGTGGGCGCTTACAGCAGTAATGCCCAATTCGCTCCCTACAAATCCGACCGCAAGTCGTCGGCTACTACGTCGATCGACTATCGCGAACTGCGTACCTACTTTGGCAATGTGGTCGAAGAGTTCGACCCTGATGCCGAGATAGCAACAGTGCTCGGACAAAACAGCGGCTTCCTTGGCGATGCACAGAAAACATCCGACATCACTAAGCTGGTGCTTAAAGCAATGATGGCCTCGCTGGGCGAAAAGATTCAGGACAATCTCTTTACGGCTAAACACAGCCCTACTGGCGACACTTCCGACAAACTGTTCGACGGCTTCGGAACTATTGCCAATGCAGAGAAAACTGCAGGCAATATCGCCACAGGCAAGGGCAACCTGTATGAGCAGGAGATTGCTCTTACATCCACTAATGCTTTCGAGGTTACTAAGGATATTGTGCGCAGTCTCGACCCGCACCTCCGACAGCGCGAAACGTTCTTCTTCTGCTCGCAGGCTTTTGCCGACTCGTACAATGATGGCTATCTGGCAGCCCACCTGGGCGTGCCCTACAACCAAAGCTATGAGCAAATGTATGTCGAAGGCACAAGCCACAAGATGACGCTCGTTCCGCTGCCCAGCATCGCTGGCGGTACAAGCTGGGACGGACAGTTCTTCATCACAACAAAGGACAACATGCTCTATGGCTACGACAACATGAGCGACGTGGAGCGCATACAGATCGATCGCTTCTCGCCTTTCATGATCACCCTTTCTGCTGCAATGTTCTTTGGCGTTCAGTTCCGAAGCATTGACAAAAAATTGCTTAAAGTGGTCAACATAACAAGTAAGGCTTAATTTTAATTCTCTCAACTATGGCTAAAACATGTCCTAATCTGCAAAAGTCGCTCGACTGGTGCCAGGGTACTGCCGTATATCCGGGCATTCGCCGACGCATATACTACATTTCAAAGCAAAACATCGTCGACTATCCAACGCTGCCGCGCGACGAAAACGGCCGGCCTACTTCTACTGAGCTGAAGGGCGATTTCTCTCTTGCATCTGATGCTACCTGGAAGTATATCGATGTGCTGGTCGACAAGTCAAAGCTTACCAGCGAGGCACAAGGCGAAGAGCCCAGCCAGACACAGCTTAACAAGCTCGAGGCTGTACACCCTGGCGTAGGCGCCGAAGCCAGCGCAGCAGCTGCCTATCTCAACAATAACGACAATGTCTATCTCGTGCAGGATATGGCTGGTCGTTACCGTGTGCTTGGCAACGACAAGTGGCAAACAAAGTCCACGGTCGCACAAGATCTCGGGCAAGGCAACAACGCTGCAGGCACAACAATCAACGCGGAATGTACCGACGAGGTGCCCTGCCCGTTCTATGGCGGCAAGATTGTAACCGAGGATGGCGAAATCAACGCTTCACCCTCTGCCGCAACTACCAAACCATCGGGGGGCTCCTGAAAAAGGCAATAAGCGCTCATGAATAAAAGTGACATCGGGCTCTCGATTCCCATCGGCGAACTCCTGAACGACGTTTCGCCCTCGCTGGAGATCGACGCGCCCGATGTTTTGCCACAAGGCCAAAAAAACTTGTTTGCAGTAGTCAAACGCAAGGCTTGGAATAACACCGGCCTGGCCCGCGCCGACCTCACTACTAAGCGTATCGCGCTGCGCCGGCACAACGGGCTCTGGGTGATAACAATCTGGCAAAAGGCGATTAAAGGCCAGTTGCTTACCGAAATCAAAGCCGACCGCGACATGGTGCCCGTCATGGCAGCTGCATGCGCCGATCTGCTTAAAGAGCTGCTTAACCAGCCACATCCCAATACATGGTGCGTGGCTACTACGCCTGCACGCCGACACAAGGAGTGGAATTTTGCAATCGCTGTGGCGGCCAACATCGCTGTAAAACTTAATCTACCGTTTGTCAACCCTGTTGCAGCCGCAAAAAACCACAAGCGTTTCGATGGCAACTACTGGCTGGTTAATCTCCCGTCGCAACCTAATATCATCCTCTTTGATGATATTGTTACCACGGGCGGCACAATATCTAATGTGGCTCGCTTGCTGCTCGATAAGGGCAAAACGGTGCTGCCAATATGTGGGATTAATAACAACTGATTATGCAATACAATCAAAAATTTACAGATGATCTCAAGGCCTGGCTCGACACAGCCCCAGCCGATCGCGATCTCAACAAAGGGGCAATGATGCTGCTGCAGCTCACGGGCAATCGCATCCTCTATAACCAGATGTGCGCCAACCTGCCTGCATTCGCGGGTTATCTCGCAATGCACCTGCAACGCTACTACAATTTCCGCATTAAAGCGGTTACTCACCAACAGGTGCAGCTGATGGGCGAAAAGGTGCAGCACATCGAGCAGGCTCATTTTGCCTACCCGAAGGGGACCGATGCTGCACAATCTAAGGAGTTTCGCGCGGGCAAACGCGCTGATCACGACAGCTTGCCCGATAATATCAAGGCCTGCTACGTCGAAAATCTCTCTATCGTGCGACGGATGCGAGAAGTGCACCTTCAGCTCCGTGCCATGGAGGCTCGCTCGGGCATCTGCCCGGATTCCGACCGATACCCTTACCTTAAGGAACTTGTCGAACTCGACGAGCGACTGCACGCAAACTGGGCAAAATACGACGACTACGACATCCAGGCAGCTGCCGTAGTACATAAGGACGACGCACGACAGGCAAGCCTGAAGGCGTTGCGCCTTATCAATCTTAACAAGTCTCGCTATAAGAAGAATCCAACGCCAGAACTACAAGCACGCATCGAAGGATGGCTTAAACAGGTCAATAACCCCTCTCAAGAGCTCCTGCAGGAGCTTAAGGCATTGGGCATAGGCAAATGAAACGCGGCGTAAATATTAACGCGTGGCTGCAACCGCTGGCAACAACGCCCGTCCAGGCTTATCTCACCAATGAGCTGCAAGTGGCAGACGTGCTGGAGTGGGCTCTGCAACAAATGGGTCGCTCTGAAGTCTGGCAAACATCTTTCAGTATCTCGGAGGAATTTCTTCGACGGCTCTACTTTATCAATAAAAGTGGGCTGGTGAAGCGTTTTAACCTTGTGCTCGACCATAAGGCGACAAACAAAACAGTAAAACTCTGGTCATTCATCAACCAAGTGATCACGCAAACTTACCTCGCCGACAACCACAGCAAAATTCTCCTGGTTAAAAACGATAAGGGCAAAGTGCTCTCGGTGGTGACGTCGCAAAATCTTACACGAGGCAACCGGCACGAATCGGCCGTATTGCTTACAAGCCCTGCTGTGTTCAACACACTGCACGGACAGATGATGCAGATTATTAATAACAAATCCGTTCCGCTACATGAATTATACGGACAACGTCTTGCAGCAGATTGAGCGCATGGCCTCGCTGTATCTCTCTGTTTCCGACATGGCAACAGTGCTCGGACTGCCTGCCGAGCTGCTGCGTACTGACATTAATATCAAAGGCAGCCCTGCAGCCCTGGCATACAACCGCGGCAAGGTGGCTACTAAAGTGGAATTGCGCAAGCAGGAAATCATGCTTGCCAAAGTGGGCTCTCCCGTGGCGCTCGACAACTGCCACCGCGCACTGCTCGACATGGAGGATGATGAGTAATGCCTCGCCCTGATTTCATAGATGTTTGCCGCCGTGATTTGTTCACAGCCGCCGACGCGCTCGAAAAAAAATACAGTATCGAGCAGGTTAACAAGATGCTGCGCATACGCGACGAATACCAGTGGATGCTGGCTAATCCCGACGCAAAGGACCGTCAGTTTGTAGATGAGTTCGCCTCCCGCTACAACGCGTCGCCGCGCTTGGTATACGGCGACCTCGCTCTCGTCAAGCAATTGCTGCCGGCGCTCACGTCGTCATCACGCGATTATCACCGATGGCGCACTAATCAAATGCTGATCGAAACTTACCAGATGGCGAAGAAGCGCAAGGACACGAAAACGATGGAACGCGCCGCAAGTAGTTATGGTAAATACAACCGGGTCGACCTGGAGGATGAACAGGTGATGCCTTACGATATGATTGTCGTGCAGCCGTTCACGGCCACGCAAGACCCCTCTGTACTGGGCATCAAGCCTATACCTAATATCGACGAGGTAATTAAAAATACTATCGCCAAATACACGAAGGAGTCCCGGGATATAGAGGATGTGGAGTACGAAGAAGCCGATTTGCAACTTGACGAACTATATGGATCTAACGACACAAAACAAAACAGCACCCCCGAAGCCCCCGAAGAGGATATACTTTAACCGCCCGCAGCGTCTAACTCAACTTATCGGCGCTAACATTAGCGTTATCGTCGCTGGCCGACGAACAGGCAAAACGGACTCTATCGCCGCGCCTTTCGTGCTGCGCAACATGCAGCGCATGGCGGGCAGCACTGGCGGCATTGTGGTGCCAACGTTCAAGCATGGGCTCACTAACACGATCCCTGGCCTCCTGGCTGCATGGAAGCGCTGGGGCTATCTTAAGGACATTCATTATGTGGTGGGCAAACGCCCGCCAAAGTCGTTTAAAAAGCCGATTACCGAGCCCGCCGATTACGAGCATGTAATCTCATTCTATAACGGTTCTCTGGCTGTCATTATCTCGCAAGATCGGCCTGGCTCTTCTAACTCGCTCACGCTCTCCTGGCTGCTGATTGACGAAGCTAAGTTTATCGACTACCAAAAGCTGAAGGACGAGACGCTGCCGGCAAACGGCGGTATTAAGTCCTATTTCGGCAATCGCAGCTACAATCACTCGATGATGATTCTGTCTGATATGCCGCAGACTTCTAAAGGTTCATGGTTTCTCCACTACAAAGACAAAATGGACACCGACCTTATCAAAGCTATTCAGGGCGCCATCTGGCAGATATGGCACACTAAACAGCGTATTCGAGACATGCAGGCCGCAGGCAAACAAGTGCCTGGTTACCTGCAAGGCTATCTAAAAAAACTCGATCGCGACCTTAACCGCATGCGCTCGGTGGCGGTCTATTACAAGGAATACTCATCAATCGAAAATATACAGCTGCTGGGCGAAAATTATATTGCTCAGATGAAGCGCGACCTGACACCGCTCACTTTCCAAACGTCTATACTGTGCAGACGTATAGGCATCGCAAAGGATGGTTTCTACTCGTCGATGAAGGAACACCACAAGTATAACGCAAGTGATTTCAATTATCTGGACTCACTGGGCTGGGAGGTCGACCCCACTGCGCTCGACTGCCGCGCAGACAAGGATCTCGACCCTGACCGCCCGATCTGCATAGGCATGGATTACAATGCCAACATTAACTGGATTGTGGCAGGACAGCCAAGAGGGAATAAATTGCTTGTGCTAAAATCGTTCTTTGTAAAGTTCGACCACAAGCTGCCGGAGTTGATTACCGACTTCTGCCGCTACTATATGCATTCCCGTAACCACACGGTGGTTTTTTACTACGACAGCACGGCGCTGGGATCTAATTACGCGGTCAACGAGCAGGATTTCCACTGGGTGATTGTTAACGAGTTTAACCGCCACGGCTGGAATGTTGAAGATGAATACCTGGGCAACCCCATGCGCCACGACGAGAAGTATCTCTTGATTAACCAGGGGTTCGCAGGCAAAGGCCGTCTTATGCCGTTTTTCAACCGTCAAAATAACGACGACCTTATCCTGGCTATCCAAACGGCGGGCGTTGTCCGTGGTCGCAACGGGTTCCGTAAAAACAAAGGAGGAGAGAAGGAACCAGAAAACGAGGAAAACCTGCTTGAGCACCGCACAGACGGCACAGATGCTTTCGATACGCTCTATATCGGATGTGAGAAAAAACCACACGCTTTCTTCGACGGCTACGATGTGTCGGGTATGTTGTAATACTGCTTTCTTTATTATATATCTTCGTTCTATTCCCGCGGCCGGCATCATGAGATGCTGGCCGTTTTTGTCTTTTCTCCATAACAAAAGGACAAATATATTTGAGTAAAAGCAAAAAAAATGGCATCGAAAATCACAACTCAGCTCGCAGGCACGCTTTTCTCCAGCGCAGTACCCGACTTGCATTTCAGCTCCTCAGGGCACAAGGTCTCCGTGAAGCTGTGGGAGCCCTCAGGAGCCGAAGGCAGCAGCTTCCTAACTGCTGAGCTTGATGTCTACAACCAAACAGCAACGCTCTATGAGGTGCGCGATGCTGTCGAAGAGTATATGCTTGCGGCCGACAAAGTGTATATCAATTTCTCGGTGTCCTATAAAGATGACACTGAGAGTGAATGGAATCTCGCCGCCGCCGATGTGGTGTATTGCAAGCGCGATGCAAATGTGGACGCAGCCACATGGCTGCAATCTCATTTCCTGACAACGCGCGCAGCTAAGCAGCTGCCTGCCGATGGCATCGACTCGGTGGCTTGCTACATGGAGGCAACGGGGCAGGACGTTACACCGACTTTTACAATCGTCGCACGCAAGCAGGACTGCTCGCTAACAACTCTGCATTACACGCCAGATGCCCTGACTAACTCCACGCGTATCGTTACCTATGCCTTATCGGCAGCAAATATAGCAGCTAAAGCGGCCGAACTCGCAGGGCAGGATATCAAAATTCTCTCTGTCGCGATGGCCGTGGGAGCGCGGATGATTACATGGTATGTTAGCCCCGTCAAGGACGATCTAACGCTTAATTTCAAAAATTGTTTCGGTATCCAAGAGCGCGCACCGCTTAATGCCGTCACAGAAGCCGTGACTTCTGACAGCCGCAAGGTGGCCTTGGTGGCGCGCAACGCAGAGCTGTACAACATATCTCCACAACGTTCTTTCGAAATGCAAACTGCCCTGCTATCAACAGAGACAGCACAGTGGATAGAAGAGCTGCTGACAAGCAACGAGGTGTATATCGATGACGATAAAGTTATCATCACTGATTACACCTACAATGTTACAAACAGCCACGAGTCTATGAGCAATGTTAAGTTCACTTATCGCTATGTCTCTCCAAGAGCAAAGCTCAAAGGACAACAACACCAACGTATATTTACACAACAATACGATTATATTTTTAACTAATTATGGCTAACGGCATACATATCTCTACAGCCCGCAAAATGCTCGACAGTGGCGATCCGGTCGACCTTAAGGTCTGGCGCCGTAACGGCGCTGCAATGGTGCTCAAAAACTGTGTGGGCTTGCGCTACAATTTTCGAGCTGGCACTCGACAAGTTAAAATTCTCGCATCTCGGCAAATACGGACAATAAGGGATGTTTGTATCTATGAAATAAATGGTTTACAGGTTTACTTATGATTGATCGTTACATGTCTCCCTCTATCGAGGATATACCAGGCGTCAATGCCCGTGCAGCCTTCTCTGTCGATTCTGCAAGCGTGTTTCGCGAGCAGGATGATTTGATGCCCGTTAATCTGGATCACGGGCTGTCATATATGCCTTGGGGCGCAGATAACCAAATGCCCTATAACATGTTGTCGTTGATTGAGTCCGACGAAACGGTGTCCACTTGCCTGCTCTGGAATGCCCAAATGTGCTATGGCAGCGGCCTGCACTACAACACCGACCAGGCCTCACGGCGCATTAAAAACGACGTGACGGACTGGATGCTCGACAACTCTCTGCCGGCTTACTTCCTCGGCACGTGCCAAGACCTCAAGCACTGGGGGTTTGCCGTTACGGTGCTCATTCTGTCCAACAACCGCAAGCGCATAGCACGCATCTTGCGCAAGGAGGCTATGTATTGTCGGTTTTCCCCCGCAAAACCCGATGGGACTATCGCCAATGTGTATTATGCCCAATGGCGCAACATGGACAACCCCGATGCCATTGAAGTGATACCACTGCTCAACGAACAAAACCCTTACAGCGATTTGCTCGCCCGCATGCAAAATACTAAACAGAACAAGTTCGCAATCGTTACGCGCACGCCAACAGCGGATCACACGTACTACCCTATACCCTACTACGCCGCTCTGTTCATGGGCAAATGGTACAACATTAAAAAACTTATCGGCATGGCCAAGGAGGCTAAACTCAAAAACTCGGCCCCGATTAAATACCATGTCGAAATATCTGACAAGTATTGGGATCGCATATTTCGCCGAGAGGGGATTACCGATCGAGTCGAACAACAAAAACGTATTAATCTCGAAAAGCAAAATATTCTCGACTTCCTGACAGGGGCAGAAAACTCGGGGAAAACATGGTTCTCGTCTTTCTATGTCACTCCCGACCGCAACGAGTGCCACGATGTCAAAATTAACAAGATTGATGCCGGCGCTACCGAAGGCGGCGACTGGTCAACGGATATCCAGGAGGCGGTTAACATGATATGCTTTACTATGCAGGTACACTCTAACCTGGTGGGCAGTGTGCCGGGTAAGAGCCAATCCAATAACAGCGGCAGCGACAAGCGCGAGCTCTATACCATCGCGCAGGCACTGCAAAAGCCCTATCATGATTTAATGTTTCTTGTACACAATATCATTATCAAAATCAATGGCTGGGCAGGCGTGTCGGTCGATGTGCCGTTTATACAGCTTACCACGCTCGACGAGAATAAAGACGCTAAAAGTGTAACTATTAATCCTGACAACAATGTTAATCAATGACCAAAATACGCTTCAAAAATTCCTGCCTAACCAAGTGGTAACGGTTGATGGGGAGCTTACACTCTTCGACAAGGTGCAAAATCAACTTGCGCTGGCCGAAGAGTGGGCTAAGCAATACGTCACAGGTGAGCAGCTGTATGAGAAGATTTCGGCAGATAAAAACTCGACGGCCTGGTGCCAGCTTGCCAGCCTTGTTGCCAACCGCGCCCTGGTGCAGGCGTTGCCGGCGCTCGACTTGATTCTTACGCCTAACGGCTTCGGAGTGGTCAACAACGCTAACGTAGTGCCGGCCAGCCGTGATCGAGTCGACCGCCTGCTGGCTTCGTTATTGGCCGCGCGTGACCGCGCGCTCGACTTCTTGCTCGACTCGCTCTGCACAATGCCGGACTGGCAAGACTCTACAGGCTACAATTGGTGGACGGGCTGCTTCGTGCAGCGCTTGTCGCAGGTGGCCGAAGTGGTGCCAGATTCAAAGGATCTTTACGAAGACTACCTGAAGTTGCGCTTACGCGCTGTATATATCGAAGCGGAGCTCGAAGCAAAGTTTTTCGGCCCGCTCATGCCGCGCTGGCGCCGTGCTCTCGCAACAAGAAAAAATGATTATGATGTCGACCTGGCAGAAAGTGTGCAAGCCGAGGTGATCGCACTGCTTAAAGGGGAGCAAACACACATCAACATGTTGCGCGACATCGTGCAGTACGTACGCACCAACCCCGACAAATTCCCGGAGTGGGCAAGCAGTAAATTGGCTAAGCAATGGAGCCCCGAGAAATTCAATAATCAAAAAAAATCTAAAGGATTCTGGTTCTGATATGGATAACAATGCTATCAACATATATCTGCCTACCTCATGGAAAGAACTTTCCAATGCGCAGCTGTACTATGTGTTCAGCCTGCTGTCTGATTGCATGAGCCTCGAGCAGCTTAAAACCTACTGCTTTTTTCGCTGGGGCGAGGTCGCAGTGGTCTGCCGTTACGGCGACGGCTACGTGCTGCGACACGGCAAAAAGGAGTTCCAAGCCTCCGCGCAGCTTGTGGCTAACGCTATACACGCTTTGGATTTCCTCGGCACAATGCCTGATTATCCAGTGCGAATCTCGCGGGTTAAAGGTTGCCGAGCGCTGCCTGCTGATTTTCAGGAGGTGGAGTTTCAGCGATACCTCTACCTCGAAAATCTCTACCAGGGCTATCTCGCCAAGCACGACCAAAACCTGCTGCAGCAAATGGCGGATCTGATGTACAACAAGGATAATCTCAAAATCAACCGCGCCGAGAAAATGAATGTATTCTATTGGTTTACCTCGCTGAAGTTGCTTTTTGCACGACGATGGCCTAACTTTTTCCAGCCTGCTGCAAACCAAAACAGCAACATGATGGAGCACGGCAAACCAATCGAACTGCAGCTGCAAGAGGCAACAAACGCACAAATACGCGCCCTCACGGGCGGCGATATAACAAAAGAAAAAACTATCCTCGAGATGGACACTTGGCGCGCGCTTACAGAGCTCGACGCAAAAGCCCGCGAGGCGGCACAAATGGAGGCAAAATATGGAAAATAGTAATTTCAACTGGGATGCCGTCAGCTTCTTTGAAGGCCTCACGGCGAAAAACAAGCTGGCTCAATCAAAGGGCTATCGCTTTTGCCGTGTGTCTGGCTTGCGAGGGCTCGAAGAATACATTAACAACATGCAGTCGGTTACTTGCGCCGTCTGTGCCAGCGACATCGCCGCAGGCACAACGCAGCTCGACAACACACCGCACACCCGACGCGTCAAAACGGTGTACATGCTGCACCGCCACCGCCTCGGCGACATGCAAGCACGCCAACGCTGTATGGACGAGATGCGAGAGCTCTTTAGACAGTTCATGACAAAGCTGATTCTCGAGCGCACGCGTATATCGCAAGGACCTATCTATATCGATCCACGCATCCAATTCACTGAGATCGATGAGTATTTCGCCGCAGGCTGCGCCCTGGCTTATTTTCAGATCGCTGTCGATGTGTACACCGACCTTAGAGTTAACAACGACGAATGGCTGAGCTAACCGAACAACAGAAAATCGAAGCCCGCCAAAAATATGTGCAGGCTTTTAACAACACGATGGTCCAGATCTGGAAAGAACAAATCGTGCTGCTTGGCGCTATACGCACCGGTCACCTCTTCGAGTCGCCCATCGGCATCCGCGCCGATGCTGATGGACGCTTTACTAAAATTGCACTTGCGCAGGAGTTCGCCGAGTATGGCCTGTGGGTCAACTATGGCACAGGCCGCGAAGTTTACCGCGGCAACCACGGAGACATAGGACGGGCCAAGAAGCGTATCGCTAAACCGTGGTTCTCTAAAAAATTCTACTCTTCCTACTTCAACATCCGCGACTTTATGTCCGACTCGTTAGGGCAAGAGTTCTGCGCTGCCATGGCCGACGCGCTCGACTATGACAAAATGCGAAACAATTCTAATTATTACCGCACTCACACAAAATAAAAAAATATGGCAGACACAATTAAATCACTCATCGACAGCCTGCGCGCCGAGACGCAACAAAACGCCGTCACCCCAGAGCGCGTGGGCTATATCCTGCAGCAAATCTATGATGCAGTCGCAAAAATGGATTCGTCTGTCGATACGCTCGTTAACGGCAATGTTACAGAAGCTATCGAAAGTTTTAAGGAGGTTATCAATTTCCTATCTGGCATCAAGGATAACGAAAATCTAAGCAAAACACTCACGCAATTACGCAGCGACATCGACACGCTATCTACCTCTAAGGCCGACAAGGCTGCCACACTGGCGGGCTACGGCATCACAGACGCCTACACCAAGCAGGAGGCCGACACCCTACTTAATGGCAAGGCCGACAAGGCTGCCACACTGGCGGGCTACGGCATCACAGACGCCTACACCAAGGCCGAAGTCGACGCCTTGATCAAATCAATTGAAGGTGCCATCGCAGAGGATGCCAACGAGAGCGATATCGACGAAATTATCAACCAACTATAAAACTCACCCATGCTATGACAAAAAAAATTAATCTCGACATGCTTGCCCGCTTTGCCCAGGGCTTGAAGAACAAGTTCGCAAAAAAAAGCGAGGCTGTGGCCAGCATCACGGGCGAGAGCGGCGGCAACCGCACAATCACCTACACACGGGCCGACGGCACTACGGGGTCGTTCAGCTACTACGGCACCTCGGGCAAGGCAACGGATAAAGTGTACCACGGGCTCGTGATGCCCGACATCACCGCCCTGTCGCCGAAATACACCGGCTACGTGTTCCAAACCACCGATGAAGAGCTGTGGAAGTGGGGCACCGACCCTGTGCAGGTGAAGCCTGAGGGAGACTTCTTCTTCCTCGACACCGAGAACACAATCCTGTACCAGTGGACTGGAAGCCAGCTCGTGGCAGTGAACAACATCGCCACCAACCTCGACCTGCGTGCAGGCGACGGAATGCTCATCGAGGCGGGCACCTTCAGCAGCCTGGGCGTGATAGGCGGCACCGTATACACCGACAAGGACGCCGCGATCAATATCCCTGCCGCGGGCACTTACGCCTTTAACGCAGCTACGGGCAAGCTCTACACAGCCGGCATGAGGATGGTGCACAACACCGCCAGCCGCTACCTCAAGGAGATCGTGCCGCCAAAGGTATTCTTCTTCTATGACACGGCCGAGGGCAAGCTGTATTTCTGGAACGGTGCGGTACTGACACAAAAGTAGCGGCGCGAGATGCAAAGCACAATGCTCACACTCACGCTCACGCCCGGACAAGGGTGCTTCTATGTGCGCGACCCCGCTCAAAGGCGGCAGGCGGCCGCCATCGCCGCCGGCGCGGCTGCACTGCCACCGCTCATCGAACTGAAATGCGGCTGGCAGCGGTTCCAGAGCAACACCTGCGAAGTGCGCGGCGGGGAGCTGCGCGTGTACATCCCCGAGGCGGCAATGCTCACCGACGCCGAGGGCGTGGAGCACCGCGGCATGTGGATGCAGCTGCACGAGGGCACGCTGCTGGACAGCGACGAGTATTATAGCACTGCCTATAACATAGAAATAATCACAGACAAAGAGATAAATCAACTATTCTAACATCACAGCAAAATGACAAAATTCCTATCACTTGAGGGCCTCAAAACCCTCATCACAAAGCTCAAGAGCTACTTTGCCGCAAAGAATGAGGCAATCAAAAATATTACGGGGAGCGGCAACAAGACGCTCACCTACACAAGAGCAGACGGCTCGTCGGGAACAATTAACTACCAAGACACCACCTACTCGACGGGCAACACCAGCACCGCAGGCATCACCAAGCTCTACACGTCGCTTGGTGGGCAGACCGACGGAGCACCTACCAACAAGCTGCTCAGCGACACGCGCACCGAGCTCATCAACAAAATCACATCTTCAATCAACGCCATCGACCGCACCCTGTTCGTTGTCGTGAGCTCCCTGCCCGACAAGCCTGCAACGGGCAACGAGAATAAAATCCACCTCGTTGCAATGACCACATCAAAGGGCACAACGCAAAAGTACAACGAGTATATCTACACTAACGGTGCATGGGAAGAGCTTGGCTCGTTCAAGGCCGAGGTCGACCTCGAAAATTACTACACAATTGATGATTGTGATACAACCATAAACGAGGCATGCAAAAGAGCAAAAGAAGAAGCCATTGCCGAGGCCCCTGGCGAAGACGATTGCTATCATGGCAAGGTATCATCTACGAGCAGCATATCGACCGACGCAAGCTACAAGGGCTATGTCCTATTACTTGAAACAAACACTATACAAGAAGTCGTGAAAGGAGGCAGCCCTGCGGCACTTAGCCCCATAACCCTGCACGGCACTTTCCTTTTTGCCGACGACGACACGGGCGACCTCTACATCGTTGACACGGGCAAGTCTTCCACCAAGCTCTACACACCCATCGCCACCTCAGAGATTAACGCTTTATTCTGATTATGCAAAAGTTTCTAAACTACGACGGGCTTCAGTCGCTTGTAGAGAGGATTAAGTCCTGCTACCTGCTGGAAATAGGCGTATCGGGCGGCGCAGGGGCTATCATGGTCGACAGCACCGCCGACCGAGCCGAAATCAATGCCATCGTGGAGGGCAACGCCCCGATGCCCATCGCCGTCAAACTCCACATGGCCGACAACGACACGGACTATATCGTCAACACCTGCCAAGTGCGTGGCGGCTACTTCATGCTGTACATTCCCGACGACATGGTGCTCACCGACATAGACGGTACGGAGTTCACGGGAACGTGGATGACATTCATGGCCGACAGCTTCACCGCCGCGGTGGACTACTACGCAACGTCGGTGGACTTGCGCAACAGCACGCAGGTGATTACCGACACCAGCAAGGCGACATCGAGCAACGTGCTCTACCTCGTTGCCGACAGCTCAAAGAACGTGACTGGCGTGGTGTACAACAGCAAAACCTACACCTTTGCCGCCGAAAAGGGCGAGAAAGGCGACAAGGGAGACACGGGCGCAACTGGCGTGGGAATTACGAGCGTGAAGCAGACTGTGGCCTCAATGATTAGCGGCGACACCAACGTCGTGGAGATTACCACCAGCGACGGGAAGACCTCGCAGGTGAAGATACGTAACGGCAACGCGTCGACCAGTGGCACGGAGATTGTACAGACCACGGGCACGGCGACCGACAAGGTGATGAGCCAAAAGGGCGTGCAAGACTATATCAACCAACGCCTCATGGACAGCGCACAGTCGCACTCGACGTTTGGCAGCGGCTTTTGCTACCGCCTCAACGCAAGGCAGATAGAGCTGCTCGAGGCTACTGACGTTATCACGCTCGAGATTTGCGCACAGTGTAACGGCGGCCTCAACGGCTATAACAACACGGCGGCGATGACTTACTTCACAATCAAATTCGGCAACAATCACGCAGCATTCTCGACCACCTTTGACGGGGCTTATGCTTTTTCGGGTGACAGCAAGCTCAACCCGTTATCGGGGACAGCTTGGCAGCTGGCAGCGACGCAGACGGGCGTTGAGGCGCGTATGCCCAACGACCGCGTGCTCATGGTAATAGACCGCAAGCAAGGCATCGTGAGGCTCTACGACAAGTGCTCACGCAAGATAATCGAGTGCCAGCGCGACGCGTACAAGTGCGACAGCTGGCTGCAAGGCGACGACTGGCTTGCAATCATGACAGGTGCGCCTAACTATGTTGCAGATTTGTGGGCGTTGCGCATATACGACCGCGATGTGGAGCCGTTGAAGTACAACGACAATGTCATGGTTGCCGACAGCAACTTTGTTGAAGCTATTTTGCCCTTTCAGTATCCAAACAACGCCAAAGCCGTGCAGGCGCAGGACTACGCCTTTACGTACAAGAACGCTGGCGCGCCTTACACGTGGCCTAAGACACGTGCCTACGACAGTGCCGACGGGCTGCTGACAGGCACCAACGACACAACCGACTGGATGGCGGTTGGTGCGACGGGCTGGGATGCCGGCATACCCCACATGTTTGTCAGGGAAGTGGACTTTGAGGTGAGTGGCAAGTGGCGAGTGATTTCGTATTACAGAATACACGTGTACAGCTGTGTCAATTCCGAGGGTGTCGACATGGGCATAAACGGCTATTATGAAATGAGCAAGACAAGTGCAGAGTTGCCAGCAGGGCGTTACACCATGAAGTTCGTGAGCCAATTTGCAGGTCAATTTGCCGACATTGCAGCAGGGGCTACAATCAAGCATTACGGGGCGAAAATACACACGCTGCATTGCGTTGCCAACATCAACCCTCGCTACTACTGCAACATGCAGTGCTGGGACGACGCACGGCAGGAGTGGTGGACGCCGCTTGACGTTAACAACCACAGCACGCCCGTGGTGCCGACATTTTCCGATGCAGCGTGGCGGTCGGTACCAGCACCAGCCTTGTTGTCGCAGCCGTCGTTCAACGGCCAGCTAAAGGTCGACGACAGCGGCAAAGTGTACGTGGGAGTGGTCGTGGGAGCTACAAGGACTTGGAAACAAATAAACAATACATAATTATGACAAGAACACAGAAAATACAAGAGCTCAAAGAAGAGCTACAAAGCACCGACTACATCGCCCTAAAAGCCTTTGAGGGTCGCGACGTGAGCGAGCACACGGGCTGGCAGCAGCGCAGGCAGGACATTCGCGACAGCATCAACGAACTGCAAGCAATGAGCGATGATGAGTACTACGAGGCATTTCCCGAGGAGAAAGAAGTGGTAGATGAAACACTGCCCAACAGCCAAGGCGATACTGACAAAACATAACACATCATGAACATCGAGAACATACGACGACTACTATTTACATGTGCGGGGGCAATCATTACAGCGCTGGCCCCAACAGGGCCATACGTAGCGCTGTGCACCGTCGCAGTGCTGGGCGACTGCCTAAGTGCTTACTTGCTTGCACGCCGTGCACGTCGCATTTATCCGCGTCTTGCAAACCCTGACGCTGCTAAGTTCAAAAGTCACGATTTCGGCGACACAGTGATAACGTTAATGCTTGTATATGCGTTGCTCATTTTTGCGTTCTACACACACATATACATTACCAGCTCATTGCCGTTCAACGCGCTCAAGCTTAGCGCCGGAGCAGTAATAGCCTGGCAAGGGTGGAGCATCCTCGAGAACGCGAGCTCATGCAACGGCGCGCGATGGGCACAAATCCTCCAGCGAGTCATGGTCGACAAGACAGCGCGCCACCTCGAAATCGACAGTAACGAGCTCGAAGATATATTAAAAGGCCGCCGCCCCGGCAATATACCACAACAAGGCTCAGATGTGAGCGGGCATCGTGAGACGCAAGACAAAAAACAAAATGAAGATATTGATCGATAATGGGCATGGTAGAGATGCCTACACTAACGGCAAATACTCGCCCATAGTCGACGGCATGAGCATCGAGAGCGATGCAACGGTGTATGAGCACCGTTTCCGCGAGGGCAATTTCAACCGCCTGGTGGCAGCCGAACTCGTGACGCGCTTACGCGACCTGGGCTATGATGCAGAGCGCATCGTGCCTGAAGACAAAGACGTGTCGCTCATAGAGCGCGTAAACCGCGTGAACGGCTGGTGCAGGAAACTGGGCAAAGACAATGTGCTGTTCATATCTGTGCACGCCAACGCCGCGGGAAATGGAGACAAATGGTACAATGCTCGCGGTTTTTCTGTGTGGGTGGCAAAGCAGTCCAGCGCAAAGAGCTGCAAACTCGCTCAATCGATCACTGCAGCCGCCATTGATGCAGACCTGATGGGCAATCTCTGTGTGCCTGCTGAGCACTGCTGGCGGGCGGACTTCTACGTGCTGAAGTACACACAATGCCCGGCCGTACTCACGGAAAACCTGTTTTACGACAACCGCGACGACCTGAAGATCATCGCCTCCCCAGCTGGCCGAGAAAAGATAGTGAAGCTACACGTCAACGCAATCAAAAATTACCTCAATGGTTAGAAAAAAATTACCAGCCGGGCTGTGGACTTGTGCTCTATTGGCGGCGTGCTTAACCGCGATGATCACTTCATGCCACACGGTAAAACACGCCGCCAGCACAACAAAAGCGGACAGCAGCACAATTGCCGTGAAAACGGCATCAAAGCAGCTTGCAGAGCAAACAAGCCTTGATACCTACACGACAATATCGCTCGACAGTTTCGAACTTTTGCTCATGCCTGGCAGCTGCCAACAACCGCTCGACACCTGCAAATTAGCTGCAAGCACGACACTGCACGCCATAAACGGCCAGGCCAAAGCCTGGCAGCCTATGGCGCTACGTGCCAAGCATGCAACGCTAACTAAAGGTGTGCTAAGCAGTAAAGAGCTATCGCTCATCACAGCACAGCACGACAGCGTAAAGGTGGCGAGCTCATGCCAGCAGACCAGGCAATCGTCAAAAGACGCTACCGCAATCGCAAAGCCAGCCAACCTGGGATGGCTCATCCCCGTTTGCCTGACAATTGTGCTTGCGGCAATCATCATCTATCGCAAGAGGTAAAGCGTATCACGCTCCGCAGTAGCGGGCGCTAATCGCGCCCTTCACCTCGCTAATGCACGGCTCGCTCCATGCTGTGTGTACGACCCAGCAAGCCGGGACGACACACAGCACAACGCAAGCCCGGCACTCAACGCTCACAAGGTAACGCCCAGCTTTAGCAAGCTAAAGCCCGGCGTTATTGCTTTAGCCCCGCCCCAACCCCCGATGGGCGCACAAATGCAACCCCTCGCCAACCCGACAAGCCGGGTAAAAGCGGTTACCGCCCATGCTTCGCACAGGCGGCACATTACCGCCCGTTCTGTTTAAAACGGTTTAACATATTCCGCTCGCAAAGGGGCTGGCAGCAGCGCTCGCTCCGTAGGGCGGGCGGGGGGTCTTGCGACACAAAAAAGGGGAGGATTTCCCCTTTTTAATCCCTACAGCGCTAAGAATTACGCGCTTATGCAAATGTTATTTGCATATTAATGATTTTTAAAAAAATAAGGTGCAAGCTGGAAAATGAAAAAGCAGGGCACTTGCGGTGTCCTGCCTTGCCAGTTAGGGTGGTGGGTCAATCCTCCTTTTTGATGACCGTCAACTCGTAGCCGAGCACGTCTAACATGCGCTGCACAAGGGACACGGTGGCCGACTTGTGGCCTTGCTCTATGTTCGTGACCGTTGTCTTTGACACGCCGGCGGCGGCGGCCAGCTGGCGTATACTTACGCCATTGGCCAGCCTGGCCTGCCTTATTTGCTGTGATATATCCATTTCCGTTAGATTTTTATAGCCCCCGCTGGGCGGGGGCACGTTAGTGGCTAAAACTCGAGATAAGGGATTTTGAAGTTGATTTCGTCTCCGTTGTCGGCGGTTACACTTTCGTGCAGCCATCCTTCCTTGTCCACCCAAAATTCTCCCGTGTCGGCGCGGGTGTCGCCGTCGATGTTAAACACCAAGTTGTCGCCCTGGTTGTAGTTGCCCTTGTCAAAGCTCACGAGCTCAAGCCCGTGCTGCTTGGCAAGAGCCTCGTCTTTCTCGGTGTCGTAGACGATCTGCCCAGTTGCGGGCAGATCATTCTCCTCGACGACCTGCCAGCTGTCGCCACTGGCGTCGGGGTTTTCATCGTAGACGTGGGCTTGATCGCGCAAAGCCTCGTCGAGGGTAAAGCCGTCTTTCGGGTACTCGGCCTCGCCGATCCCAGTTTGGAAGTCTATAAAATAGGCTTCGTCGCTCTCGCGCACGTTGACGTTATACACTCGGTTGTCACTCTCACAGTTGTAACTAATTTCGTAGATCTTCATAATTGTTTGATTTTAGTGTTGTTGTTATCTTCATTTCTTACATGACAAAGGTACGGCTTTAATTTTAACTGTGCAACTATTTTGGTACATTTTGTCTCAAAATCCACTAATTTAACTTTTGATAACACTTTGGCAGCGTGCTCAAACAGCGCTGGACACCCATCCCGGACAGCCGGCGTTTAAAATTAAGATTGTCTTTTAAGAAAGTGTGATACTCCTGTATTTTGCGTGAAAAAGACGTATATATGAGCAATTATAGTAGCACAGCGACATCTAATGTGTACATTAACGGCAAGCAGGCCGAAGAGGAGCTCGACAACCTGAAAAAACAGGCTGAACAATATCGACAACAATTGCTCGCGATAGCAAGGCAAAGTGATAAGGGAGTAGGGAGTAAAGAATGGAAAGCAACCTCCAAGGCGCTGAAGGAAACGACCAGACAAATAAAACAAATGCAGTCGGAAACGCTTAACGTGGAAATCGCACTTAAAAGAATCGACAAAGCCTCACCGCGTGAGTTGAAGCTCACGCTTAAAGCCCTACAGCGCTCGCTCGAAGGGATTGAGCGAGGCTCGAAAGCATGGGATGAGCAACTCGAAAAGATCCGCAAAGTTAAAGCGGAAATCAATGCCATCAATGATGACATGAAGCCTAAATTGAGTGTCTGGGAGAAGCTGAACAACAAAATTAACGACTGGGGCACCGCGGCAGCAAGTGCAGCAGCTGCTTTTGCAGCAACTATAATGTCTGCGAGGCAAGCGGTACAAGCCTATGCTGACATGCAGCAGGAAGAAGCGAACGTGCAGAAATATACAGGGATGACGACCGAGCAAGTTAACAAGCTCAACGATGCATTCAAAAAAATGGACACGCGTACTTCACGCGAAGATCTAAACAAGCTGGCACAGGAGGCAGGCCGCCTGGGCAAAACATCACAAGAGGATGTTATGGGGTTCGTACGTGCTGCCGATAAAATCAATGTAGCGCTCGACGACCTCGGGGAAGGGGCGACGCTTACCATCTCTAAACTTACAGGCGTGTTCGGCGACGAAAAAATCTACGGTACAGAAAAGGCTATGCTTAAGGTGGGCTCGGTGATTAATGAGCTCTCACAAAATTGCGCTGCATCGGCACCCTATCTCGCAGAATTTGCCTCACGTGTGGGTGGCGTAGGCGCCCAGTCGGGCATGACGATACAACAAATCATGGCTTTTGCGGCTGTGCTCGATAGTAATAATCAAGCGCTGGAGGCGTCATCTACGGCACTGTCGCAGGTGATTACACGTATCTATCAAGACCCAGCCAAATATGCACGTGTGGCGGGCCTCGATGTGCAGCATTTTACAAAGCTGGTTAAGGAGGACATGAATGCTGCACTGATCGAAATGCTTACAGCACTGGGTAATGCTGGCAAAATGGACACGCTGGCCCCGATGTTTAAAGACATGGGCGAGAATGGCGCCCGTGCAGTGGCAGCGCTTTCGACGCTTGCAGGACATATCAATGAAGTAAAGCAGCAGCAGGAGGCAGCTAACGTTGCTTTTCAAGAGGGTACGTCTGTTACAAAGGAATTTAACGTGCAAAACAACACTGTACAGGCTGGGCTCGACAAGGCTAAAAAAAATTTTAAAGAAATCGCAATCAACCTGGGCGAAAAGCTGCAGCCGGCCATGCGATACGTCATAAGCAGCACATCGGCAGCAATACGTGTGCTCTCTGCTTTTGTGGACTTCGTAATAAAATATAAAATAGTGATCATCGCCGCAGCTGCTGCTGTCACAGCCTATAAAATAGCAACCTCTGCAGCCACGATCGCAACTAAGTTGCACACCGCCGCAACAGTTGCAGCTAAAGTAGCGCAGGAGGGATGGATAGCAGTGCAGGCACTGGCATCCGCGGGATTATCTCTACTTCGAGGCAGGACTGTAGCAGCCAACCAAAGTTTCCGTATATTTTCCGCCACAATTAAAGCTAACCCGCTGGGCTTGCTTTATGCAGCTGTAACAGCAGTAGCAGCTGCATGGGAAATGTGGGTGTTCAAAATGATAAAAGTGAATGAGCAACAGAAAGAGCTCAACAAGCTGAAAGTAGAAGGCAACAAAAATGCGCAAGAAGAGATTGCTAAAATTAATAACCTGGTTAGAGTGGCAAAAGATGAGAAGCAATCCCTTGATGCGCGTCATAATGCAGTCGCAGCTCTCAACAAAATAATCCCAAATTACAATGCACAAATCGACGCTACAACAGGTAAATATAGAGCTGCGACTAAAGAGCTCAAAGCATATATCAAACAATTAATACGGCAATACGAAATCGAAGGAGCCCGTCAAAAATTAAAGGACATAGGAAAACAAAAAGCAGAGCAGCAAGCAATTATACAACAAGAAAAAGATTATCGCAGCTCTCAAAAAAAATACGAAGGGTCCTACATCTCGGATAGTGAGGATTTTTCGAATGGAGCGAGCATCACATATACAACACAGATAGCAAGGAGCAGGTCAAGGGAAAATGATGCAAGGAAGAAACTCGCCGATCTCGAAAAGCAGGAGACTGCAATAACAAAAATCTATGGCGGCGACATGGCCAAGGAAGATGCTAAAGAGCCTGCAAAGCCAAGCCCAGCAACAACCGGCAGCGCGGGAACAACTGCAAAAAACAGCGGTGGAGGCACCCAGAGTGGGAAAGCAGGGAGTAAAGGAAATGAGGACAAGTTTAAAAAAGAGAAGGCATGGAAGGATGAGCAGGAAGCACTCAACCGTATCGCTTACGCGAAGGGCGAAATCGATTACGAAGACTACACAAAAAAAATGGATGCAATCGCCGTCGAGTTCTATAAAAAGGAACTCGAGCACAAAAATCTTAGCAAGAATGAGCGTATTGCTATTGAAGCACAATACTGGGAGGCTGTAAAAAAACAACGCGATGAAGAGAATAAACGCACCATCGACGACGAAAGTAAGGCATATAATGCTGAAAAAGCAGCTATCGAACAACATTACCTCGATGGCACAATCAGTAAACGCACCTACGATATTATGCTTGAAAATCTCGAGCTGGCACACCTCCGTGTGATGACGCAAATAACAACCGTGGGGTCAAAAGAACGAGAGGACGCCGAAGAGCAATACCGCACTCGCAGGATCGCAGCACAGGATAAAAGGAGAAAGGAACAACAGGATAAAGAGAAAGAACACCAAGATCAAATAAAACAAATAAAAGATAAATACTTTGGCCTCACGGAGCAAGAGGAAAAAGAACAGCAGGCTGTCGAACTGGCATTGCTGAAAGAGGTATATGAAAAAATGAAACAAGCAGCTGCAGGCAATGCAGAAGAAATAGCAAAAATCGATAAAAAATACAACGAAGCAGTTAAAGCGATTACAGAGCCAGACAACGACAAGGGAGACGGCAACAGGTCGTTGATGGGAAGATTAGGTAGCAAACTGTTTGGCGACGATTGGGATCAAGTTAAACCTGTCGTCGATGGAGCAACAGCAAGCATTGCCAGCGCTTACCAAAGCATTACCGCAATGCTTGATGCCGAAACACAACGACAAATCGACATTATTACACGCCGCTACGATACGGAGATTAGCCTCGCGGAAGGGAATAGTTACAAAACAAAGCAGCTCGAAAAAAGGAAACAGGAAGAGATCAACCGATTAAAGCGGAAACAAACACAGCGCGAATCGGCAATACAAATCGCACGCGCACTGGCAACTACTGCCGAGGGTGCAATCAACGGCTACACCTCTGCAATGAAGCTGCCTTACCCCGCCAACGTCATCATGGCGCCACTCGTCGCCGCGATGGCTACGGCTGCAGGTATGCTGCAGGTGGCTACGATCCGTAAACAAGCTGTACAGGCTAACAATGGTTACGCCGAGGGCGGTTTTACACGCCCTGGTGCCAAATACGAAGTCGCGGGAATAGTACATGCGGGCGAATGGGTGGCCTCGCAGAGCTTGGTAAACAACCCTGCCACGCGCCCGATGATCGATGCACTGGATTATGCACAGCGTAATAACACAATCGGCAGTTTGAGCAAAGATGCGGTATCGCGCACCGTCACGGCAACACAGATGCTTGCAGGCAATAACAGCCTGCAAGATACACTGACAAATGTTGCTGCCGGCATGGCGATGTATGCAGATACCATGCGCAGGCTGCAAAAACGCCTCAATGAGCCCTTTGTCACTGTTAACACGGTTGCAGGCGACAAGGGCATCAAACAGGCACAAGATGAGTACACCCGACTCATGAACAACACGCTACCTAAAAATAAACGCTCATGATATTGCTAATTAACGGTCAGCAGGCTGCAGTCAAGGAAGGCAGCATAATCGAATATAACAGCGAAAATCGATTGTTTAACGACCGCGACGACTACTCGCTAAACATCGAGCTCCCTCTCGCTGGATGCCCGACCAATCAAAAAATTTTCGGACAAATACGGCGCAAAGAGCAGTCAATTAATACGCTCTACTACGATGCGCAGCTCATAGCTGGATCATTTAAAAAATCTGGGGCTGTGGTGATCACTTCGATTACCGACGAGATGGTTAAGGTGCAGTTCCTCGAAAAACGTAGCTTCCAAAATTTCTACCCAAAATTTGACGATACCTATGTTGACGAGATCAACCTGCCTGCCATCCCTCGTTTTTACGCTAACGGGGTGTCGCCGTCAACTATCGGCAACCGCCCTGGCTGGGGAAATGGCTCTGGCTTGAGCGATGGATCAAAAACGCCCGAACAGGCATGGAGCGCAGATGATTATATTTGCCTAGCATGGGTCAACGACTACACGGGCAACATACAAAATAGAGCAGATTACAATAATAGTACTGGCAAATGGCAATGGCACACACAAAAAGATAGTGATGACGATGCCGAAGTTGTTACTGCACTAAGTTGCCAGGTGAGGTTATACACGCTTGTTGAGATGATTTGCGAAGCGCTGGGTTATCAACTCAACGCGCAGGAGTGGCGCAACAGCGAATATTACTATCTCTATAGCTTCAATTGTATACCGGCAGCATGGGGAGGAGGTGCGTGGCAACAAACGCTGCCGCATTGGAGTGTCAACGAGTTTTTTAACAAGCTCGAAAAGCTGATGCTTTGCGAGTTTGACATCGACCACAGAAATAAGACAATCTCCTTTAGCTGGAGCAACCAAAATGTGATCGATGCTGGCAGCGTTGAGCTTAATCGCATCATTGACGAGTACACCGTTACAGTGAGCAAGGAGGACGAAAGCAAATACAGTCCAACTGCAAATGTGGGCTACACTGTTCAGGATCACGAGCTGTGGAATATCTACTCGTGCTACTGGTTTTTCCACCAACGACCCAGCCTAAAACCGAAAATATATAACGATACCAACTCGCTCATCAGCGCGGTGTCGTCATGGTCTGCTGCTGGAGGAATCAATGGCAGGGCAAATGATGTTGACGCAAATGCCATATATTATGTTAAGGATATCGACACTTATTTTGTGCTTTATGGCGTTGCCCGTATCAAAACGGGCGACAAAGGAGCAAACGGTAAGGACGTCTACAAAACTGCTTACCGCCTCATGCCGCTCAACGCTTTTGGCAACCGTATCTTCGATACCGATAAGTGGGAGGAGGTCGAAGATATATCCTTCGTGCCCGCACGTATCGACGATACAACTTTTGCCGACGGCTCTGCCTCTGTCGGCGATCTCGTGTTTGTTAATTGTGGTAGCACGGACAATGTGAGTGCGTCAGGCAGCGAGTACACTTATGGGCGACGCCCTGGGGCTACTAAAGTCGACCCAAGCGCGCTTGTGCAAGGGTCCACGGTGGGCACGCTCAAAGCGGGCTATAACAAAAAAAACAAAAGCAGCTTTAACAGTATTGCAGTGGGCTTTTGGTATGGCGACTTCAACAAGTTCGCACCATATTTGCCACACCCGTTCCTTGACACTTTCGATATAAAATCAACGTGGCAGCTAACAGGATCAAACAAAAAAAATGTACAGTCGTGTTTCGAGATAATACAATCAGGGCACAATGGATCATTACGAATTAATAATGATAAGTATGGCCTCGGCAAAATCATAGCCAAAGCCATACTTATCGACCCTCGGAAAAAATATGAATTCGAGTTCTTAAGCGATGAGCTGCCAGATGTAAGGGCAATATTCTATATCAGAGGTAAACGACACCTTTGCAGCCAGATCAAAATCGAAATTGACGAAAATGGCATGAGTAAAAAGATGCACGGTACATTCTACCGCATCATATCATAACGAACCTCTGTAGTCCAAAACCTCACTGTTTGCTTTCTGCCTCCTCGCTGCATAAATGTTAGTGATGGCAAGAGAGCTATGCCGTGCCTGGTCGCGCACGGTCAAGCTAGTAATATTGCTGTCAAGCATCTCGGTGATGCCTGTATCCTTCAGAGAGTAAAACTGCCACTCCTTGCGCAGACCAAGTGCCCTGCTTACTTTCCTCCAGTGGTCACGAAATATCTTAGTGTCTATCTGCACGGTGCCGGGCCTGAGCTTTGTGCTGAAGATGTAATCGCTGCTGGCAGCACTGAAAATGCCAAGATCAATAGCGTAACGTAGCACGTGCCGCGGAAGAGTGATAACTTGTGTCTTGCGGTTTTTGGAAGCCTCTGCTGGTATGGTCAATGTCGAATCTTTGATGCTTATCCAACCAATCCTTAGCCGTGTCTGCTCTACTGGTCGGAGAAAACAATCATATAACAAGTAGCATGCCAACATGAAGTGAGGATCATGCAAACGGCACCACTCCCCTATCTGCTTTACAACAGCAAGTGGTATCGTGGTGCGTTGTTTGACAATCAACCGCCTGCTCATAAATTCGATGCCGGCGGTTACACGCTCTTTCATGTAGTTCTTCTGTACACACCAGCCGCAAAAAACTGCCAGCCAGGCAAGGTAATTGTTGCGGGTCTGTACACAGTTATCTCTGTCAATAAATATATGGTCAAGGTATTTTACCAAAAATGTTTTGTCCAACTGATAGAGGTAATATATCGGGTCGATTTTTTCAATGTACTCTCGCAGATTTTTAAGGTAGGACTTATAGCCAACATAGGTGAGCTTGCGGTAATAACCGACGTCAAACATTTTATCAATATAGGCCTCGTAGGTGTCAAGTACATCGCACATCACATGCAGACTTGTGCAATCCTTAGCAATCCAAGGGTTCCAGCCGCGCCCAAGTTGCAAAGTGAGACGCGCAATCAAATCTCGAGCATATTCTCGACGCTTCTTGGTGCCATGCACACGATTAACTTTTATTCGCTTGCGGCGTAATTTGCCCTTGTCGGGGTCAAAGGCATAAAACTCGACGTACCATTCCTTGCCTTCTCTCAAAACAGGCAAGGTGTACTGCTTTACATAATCTACATTGTAATTGATTCCGTACTTTGTACGTGTTGATTGAGGAGTGGGTTTTGGACACATTTTTTTTGACATTTCTTGCAACAGAAATGCCAGATTTTACATGATCCACGGCATCGGGATTTGTCCCGATTTTGTCCCGTTGATTTTATTTAATAAACCATAAAATCTGCAATAACAGCAATTTAGGCTTAGTTTGGTCGGGGTACCAGGATTACACGACAAACATTTTAAGGCATTTCTTCGCAAATTCAGAAACAATTAATACATGAAAACCTCAGTCGGTTTGTCCCGTTTTTGTCCCGATTTCAAAGCCTTTCGAAG
>Ga0256404_1002894_pt1 | contig 36470 bp, 31 predicted proteins | sample RumenRJG_01DNA_FD_185990 | JGI IMG/M metagenome (GOLD analysis project Ga0256404, IMG submission 185990) | Bovine rumen microbial communities from Lethbridge, Alberta, Canada - RJG_01 | ecosystem: Host-associated > Mammals > Digestive system > Stomach > Rumen | place: Canada: Alberta | collected... | reverse complement strand
CAAGGGGTGAATTTCAAAACAGTCCGGTGGACTGTTTTGAAAGAGGGGACGCCCTGCAAGAGAGGGCGTGCCCCTTTTGGAAAGCGCAAAACTCTTTTCCCTCAAGCCGCCTGCAAAAAGGCGGCTTGAATCTCATATAATGAGCACCTATGACTCCTTTGAAAAGCTCAAAACTATTTTTCCTCAAGCCATTATGGCTTGAGGATCGAATGCTGAACCTATTGCTATAAATACAATGCCCCAAAGCACATCAAAGAGCTTCGGGGCAGGTTTTTTCATATCAGCACATAAGGCCGCAGACAAGATTTGCAAACTCAACAGGGTCTTCTATACTCATTCCCTCGATAAGCAAAGCCTGGTCGTAAAGCAGCTTTGTATAGTCTCCCAGCTTGTCCTTGTCGCTTTCAAAAAGCTCTTTGAGCTTTGCAAAGATAGGATGCTCGGGGTTGATCTCAAGCGCCTTTTCCGCTTTTACCTTTTCTCCGTTATTCTGAGGCATGGCATTGAGGACCTTTTCCATTTCGATGGATATAGGTCCGCCCTCAGAGGACAGACATACAGGGTGAGTTTTCAGCTTCTTGGACAATCTTACGGTCTTGACCTTATCGGAGATCGCCTGCTGCATAAAGGCGAACATATCCTTATTCTCCTCATCCAGCTTTTTAGCTTGTTCCTTTTCCTCCTCGGTATCAAGGTCAAGGTCGGCATCGGAGATAGACTTGAACTGTTTATCTTTATATCTCATAAGGACTTTAAGGGCAAATTCGTCTATATCCTGGGTACAATAAAGCACCTCATAGCCTTTTTCCTTTACTTTTTCAAGCTGGGGCAGCATCTCGATGCGCTCCTTGCTCTCGCCGCAGGCATAATAGATATCCTTCTGGTCTTCTTTCATCCTTTCTACATACTCGTCAAGGGTAACGTTCTTGCCCTCAAAGGAAGAGGGGAACATAAGCAGATCCTGGAGCATTTCATTTGCTGCGCCATAGGACTGGTAGATGCCGAACTTAAACTGCAAGCCGAAGACTTTATAGAATTTTTCGTACTTCTCACGGTCGTTCTTCATAAGCCTTTTAAGCTCGTTCTTTATTGCTTTTTCAAGATTCTTTTCGATTATTTTCAGCTGTCTGTCATGCTGGAGCAGCTCACGGGAAATATTAAGGGACAGATCCTCACTATCCACAATACCCTTTACAAAGCTGAAATAGTCAGGCAGCAGATCGGCGCACTTATCCATTATCATTACGCCGCTGGAATAAAGCTGGAGTCCTTTTTCGTAATCCTTTGAATAGTAGTCAAAGGGGGCTCTTGACGGAATATACAGCAAGGCATCATAGGTCGCAAGACCTTCTGCTTTGGAGTGGATATGGGTTATCGGGGGCTCGTAGTCATAGAACTTTTCAACGTAAAAATTGTTATAGTCCTCTTCTTTAAGCTCGTTTTTGTTCTTTTTCCAGATCGGGGTCATGGAGTTAAGAGTCTCGATCGCCTTATGCACCTCGGGCTCTTCTTTATCGTCGTGATAATGGGTATGCTCCATTTCCATTCTAATTGGGAATCTGATATAGTCGGAATACTTTTTCACCAGCGACTGGATCTGCATAGGGTCAATAAAGCGTGAATACTTTTCGTCGTCGGTATCATCTTTCAGATAAAGGGTGATGGTGGTACCCACGGTCTGCTTTTCGCAAGGCTCTATGGTATAGCCGTCAACGCCGTTTGACTTCCACAAAAATCCCTTATCGCTGCCATAGGCTTTTGTTTCAACGGTGACCTCCTTAGCCACCATAAAGGTTGAATAAAAGCCCACGCCGAACTGGCCGATTATATCGACGTCATCTCCAAGGTCGTTTTCTTTCTTGAAGGCAAAGGAACCTGAATTTGCGATAGTTCCCAGATTATTCTCCAGTTCCTCCTCGGTCATGCCGATACCGTTATCAGACACGGTAAGGGTCCTTTTATCCTTATCCACCGCAAGGTCGATGGCAAAATCAGATTTGTTCATGCCTACGGAGGTGTCTGTGAGAGATTTGAAATAAAGCTTGTCTATGGCGTCGCTGGCGTTGGAGATAAGCTCACGGAGAAATATCTCCTTATGGGTATAGATGGAGTTTATCATCATATCCAGCAGTCGTTTTGACTCAGCCTTGAACTGTTTGGTTTTCATTACGGATCATACCTTTCTTTTTTATATTTATCCCATTGGCGGATATTTTACCGGAATTAGCACTCTCACTCTTTGAGTGCTAAGACTATTATAATACCTGTTTTGTGAAAATCAAGGCATAAAGATAAACCTTAATGTTTTATTTACATTTATTTAATATTTAAAAAACAGCACTCTCCCCTTATATCCACTTGCATTTTACAGGTAAGGTATGTTATAATCATAAATAGTTTAAATTCTTTATGGCAGGTGAAAACGGTGGAGATCATCCAGACCACGGCAAACGGAAATAACAGGCGCATCGGCAGAGACTGCACGGTGCTGGGCTTTCTTTTGCTGCTGTACCATTTTACGGCAAAGCTTATGGGCTATGTTTTTTACTATGCAAGCTATGCGGTTTTGTCAAAAAAATTCACCCTCAGCTGGGAGACGATAAAGCAGTATTTTTCAGACAACTATGAAACATACAGCTCAACCTCGTTCCAGATGACGGCAAACATTTCCGTCACCCTTGCAACTATCCTTATCACCCTTTTGACCGCTGCCCTTTTGTTCAAGGTCAATGTGCTGAGCCTTGTGAAGCCAAGCAGCGAAAACGCAAAGACCGGTGTAAAATGGCTGCCCCCCTGCTTTGTGTTCAACATGGTATCCTCTACCATTATCGCCTATGTCACCGGTTTTCTCAACAGCGTGGGAGTCAGCGTCCCCACTTCGGATTTTTCAATACACAAGCCCTCGGTGGCAGCTGTAATGATACAGATACTTTACGTGGTGATACTTGCGCCGCTTTTTGAGGAGATCATTTTCAGGGGACTTATAATCAAGATGCTCTCCCCACACAGCAAGACGGCGGCGGTGCTTGTTTCCGCTCTTGCTTTCGGACTTATGCACGGCAATATCCCACAGGCGGCTTCTGCATTCGCCACAGGTCTTATATACGCCATAATCGCATTGAAGTGCGGTTCTATCGTTCCTACGATGATAATCCACGGGCTGAACAACCTTATCGTCAACTCTCCCGAGCTGCTTGAGGGGCTTGGCATCAAAAACATGAACGGGGTCATAAGCCTTGTTGAGATATGCGTAGGGCTTGCAGGTTTCCTTATCTGGTTCACCAGCTACAAGTACATGATATTCGAGACCGAAAAGGACACCGCTGTGCGTAAAACTCAGATGCAGAAGGTGCTTACCAGTCCTTTGCTGGTCATATACCTGCTTTTACAGGTATTCTACATCGTCTGGGGCATGATCTCGGCTAATTCTTAACTTATTGTGAAAACGCTTGACATTTGATATGCTTGGGAATATAATAACCATACCTAAGCGTTAGGCAATTATTTATCAAGCGAGGCGTTAAAAATGACTATTGCAAAAAAACACAAAGCAAAATTCGGCGCAAACACACAGCTTATCACTCTGTCTGCGGTGTTTGCAGCTCTGACATATGCGATGACCGCATTTATTCACATACCCACGGCAAAGGGGTACATTCACATTGGAGATGCTGTGGTCTTTATGGCGGCAAGCCTGCTTCCCAAGCCTTACGCTATGGCAGCTGCGGCTATCGGCGCATCTTTTTCGGACATGCTTTCGGGCTACTGGATATGGGTGCCTGCAACGTTTATTATCAAGGCTGTGACGGTGCTTGCATTCACCTCAAAAAAGAGCAGGATACTGTGTAAGCGCAATTTCACCGCACTTGTGCCTGCATTGGTGCTTTGCGTGGGCGGATACGGTCTTTACAGCGGACTTGTCATCTACGGCTCGCTTCCCGCAGGCTTTGTGGACGCACCGGCAAATCTCTTTCAGACTGCCGCAAGCGCAGCAGTATATATTGCGCTGAGCGCAACGCTGGACAAATCAGGGATAAAAAAGAGAATACACTGACTTTCGGCGGGGCTTTGTTCCCCGCCTTTTTCAGCCCGCAGACGGACTGTGGGGAGAAATTTTTTGCAGGGACTTGAAATAATGCGGAAAATATGATATACTTTATTGCACAGACAAACCAAACAAACCAAAAGGAGGCTTTCAAATTGGAAGATCGTATGCAGATAATAGAATGTCGCAATAACAGCAAGGTGTCTATCGGTGTTATTCCGGGGCACTATGCTACAAACCACTCTCACGTTAATTACTATGTTGCAATGACCTCTATCAAGACAAGCATGAAGATGGCTAACGAAGCAGCTAAGGAGCTTGCGGCTACCTTTGCTTCCACCCACGTTGACACTATAATATGTCTTGAGGGAACAGAGATACTCGGAGCTTTTCTGGCACAGAGCCTTTCAGAGGCAGGTGTGAACAGCGGTGCGGATATCAACGTTGTTACTCCGGAGCTTAACGCTGTAAACCAGATGATCTTCCGTGACAACACCCAAAAGAAGATCTGGGGCAAGCAGGTGCTTTTATTTATCTCGTCTGCTTCAACAGGAAAGAGCATTGCAAGGGCTGTGGACTGTTTGCAGTATTACAACGGTCATCTTACCGGCGTGGCTGCTATCTTCTCGGCTATAAAGGAATCAAGCGGAGTTGAGGTACACTCACTTTTCAGCGAAAAGGATCTGCCTGAGTATGAGACCTATCCGGCAAGCGAGTGCCCTATGTGCAAGGCAGGACAGAAGGTCGACGCACTTATAAACAGTTTCGGCTACTCAAAGCTCTGATATTGAATAATTACGGCTGTACAGTTTGTACAGCCTTTTTTATTGACTTTCAGCATCAAAAGTGGTATACTTATACTATATATAGTGTACGGCGGCAAAGAGGTGACGGATATATGGGTAAAAGTGAATACAAAGTAGGCGGATACACACTTCCCCATTACAGCGTCCTTATGGAACTTTGCAAAAGTGAGCTGCCGGAGAATCTGAACTTTTGCCTTGAATCCATGCTTATGCAAAGCTATCCCCCCACGGATCTGGTGCTGGTATGCCGTGAGGGATTGAGCTGCGCTTTAAAAATAATAGTGAAGTCCTTTCAGAACGAGTTTAAGGACATAATACAGATCGTCACCGCAGGAAAGGACGTTTCCGTCGGAGAAGCGCTCAACATAGGTATGGACAGGTGCAGGTGTGAATACATTGTCAGAATGGACAGCGACGACATATCAAAGGAAAACAGATGTTTAAAGCAGATGACTCTTTTTGCGATAAAGCCCGAGCTGGACATTACGGGAACGTTTGTGGAGGAATATGACACAGACGAGGACCGCATCGTTTCCATAAAAAAGGTGCCTGTGCTTGACAAGGAGATCGTAAAGTACGCAAAGCGGCGAAATCCTTTCAACAGGCAGACTGTGGCTTTCAAAAAGAACGCTGCTCAATCGGTGGGAGGATACAGCGACGCACAGATGTTTGAAGATTACGATCTGGTGGTAAAGATGCTTATGAACGGCTCTAAGGGGCAAAACGTTCCCGAGGCGCTTGTAAGATACCGGATCGACAAGCAGACCATCAAAGAGCGTGGCAGTCTAACAAGGACCAAGGCATTCATAAGGGCTCGCAAGAAATTTCGCAGGTACGGCTTTTGCACCCTCATTGACACGATCCCTCCGTGTGCGGCACAATGTATATTATTTATAATGCCCACAGGTTTTACAAAGTGGTTCTACAAAAAATTCCTGCGAAGCGGAAAATAAAAAATGCTCCTTTCAGTAAAGAAAAGAGCATTTTATTTTTTTACAGTTCACCGCAGCTGCGGAGTATGCTTTCAGGTTCTTTAAGCATCTCTCTTGCCTTGGCGATAGCATCTCTTATCTGGGCATCGTCAAGCTGTCCGATCATTTCCTTTGTCTGGGTAAGGGCTTCTTTATTCATACCGATCTGATATTTATAAATCCCCTCCAGTCTTGAAAGCGCTTTCGTTTCAAGATCCTGATACACGTCCTTTATGTCCTTGACGATATTGGTCCTGATGTCGTCATAGTTTTCAAGAGCGATATCAATGATATCGGTCTGCTTTTTCTTTTTCAGTATAAGGCTGAAAGAGCTCATAGCTGCCGGCGGGAAGGTCTCGCTGGTACCAAAGAGCTTAACACCCATAACACGCCTTGTCACGTTCTTATTGACAGACATCATCAATCTTTCCACAGAAGGGGCTTTGGAGGTATCATTATACTCCTCGATACCCAGAGATTTGGAAAGGTCGTGGCTTATTTTCTCCACCAGCTCGGTTATCATATCACGGTGATGCTCGATACAAGTCCTGTACGCTTCGCCCACTTTTTCCATAAGATAGGGATAAAAGAACTTTTCGATCTCCTCGGCGCTGTACTTTTCCACACCGTTTGCGTCCTTGCTGCGGCAGTCAAGGATATTTGTACGCAGCTTTGCAAAAAACTCATACATCCACTTTTCAGCCTGCTGCTGCATTTCGATTATAGAGAGATGCAGCTGGGGCTTTTTAGCTTCAAGGGCTGCTTCAAGCTGTTGTCCTTTGGATTCGATATCGCTTACCTTTTCGGCAAGTTTCTGCTGGTCAAGCTCCGCCATTTCGCTGATAAGATCCAGCTTGGTCTTTGTTTCCTCCCACATCTGTGAGAGCATTGTGAGCACCCTCTGGGAGCGGATAACGTCCTTTTGCATAAGTATATCCCGCTTCAAAGAAAGCTCAAACTGTAAAAACTGGGTCTCGTACAAATCACGAAAGCCCTTATTTTCCGGTCTTTCCTGCCCCATTCTTCTTGCATACTCATCGGCACCGCTTATGCCGTACACTACCGCATTGGGGACGATACGCCCTGCGATGCTCTTAAATCTGCGCAATATTCTTTGTGCATCTGACCTTGTTTCCAAGGCATCGAGCATATTTACGAGTATGTACAAAACGCTGAACCTCTGGGGCTGGACATGGGAAGCCAGGAAGGTCTGCTCGGTCTCGGAAAAAGGCAGCAGGCAGGAGGTCGCATACATTATAGCGTCTGCGTTGACGATATAGTCCCTTACCTCTTTATCCAGACTTTCAAGGTCGGAAAGTCCCGGTGTATCGACGATCTTTATCTCGCTGAGTATGGGAGAGTTGTCCTTTATCTGGATATATGAGATCTTTGACGGAAACATCTTCATACGCTGCTCAAGCTTTTCACGCTTGATATCGTCGATGGTCAGCGGAACACGCCTTCCGTTTTCAAGAAAGGCTTGCACGGTACGGAAGTTGCCGAAGGTTATCTCATTTATGGTATAAGTTTCCGGGGTCGCATTGGTGGGGGTAAGGTCCTTGCCAAGAATGGCATTGATGATGGTACTTTTGCCCCTTTTGAACTCTCCCAATATAACAAGGGTAAAGGGTTCATCCATTTTTTTGCCGATAAGGGCATCCCACTCTTTAAGCTCACTGACGAACTCGCTGCCCAGCACGCCGGAGATCTGCGGGTCGTCAAGCACAGCATTAAGGCTTTTTCTCACCCGGGTTATTTCAACGGAAGCATTATTTTCATCTATCATAATCCATGCCCCCCGTTTCCGACAATTATTGAGGTCCGCACATCGCACATCTGGACAGGCTGTATTTTCTGCTCTTTGCCGTCTATATCCTTGCGCCAGTCATAGAGTGTGGCACAATAAAGAAATTCATTTGCGGCAAGAAAAGCCTTTTCAAGCTCTGTAAGAGATCCGTCAACGGCAAGGTTCCTCGAATCGGTAACATGGAGCTTTTCGGTCATTTCAGAAAGGCCCTTATTGAAGCTCTCCTGTTTTCTGCCGTAAAAGTCCACAAAACCTTTTTCATAAAGCCCGGTAATTATCTCAAGAAATCTTCCGGGTTTATCAAGGCATATCATCCCTGCTCTTAGGGCAGTTTGCTCGCCAAACTTTATCCAGCCGGACAATGCCGAGTAGAGCTGGCTGCTGACGGGAGAGGGATAATTTCTTGAGACCGGCTTATAACAATCCTTATTAACATTAAGGTAGGTATACGCCATATTGAACTGGCAATGACCGTTCTGGAGCCTGCCGCATTCGCACCCCACAAGGAGCATGAGCTCATCGTAGGAACACATCTGCGTAAGCTTTTTGGTCATTACTATACAAGGGTCGATAAGGTCGCTGGATATGGAATAAATAAGCTCCTTATCTATATCCTCACGGATAAGTGCTATTGGCACAACAAGCTCAAGCCGTTCGCTGCACTTTTTGACTACATCGTAAATATCCGGGTACTTCAGAGGTCCCACCTGGTCGCATTTCATGAAAAGGTGTTTTGCCTCTGCGGATATATCCTGGGTATTTACAGCTTTGAACAGTTTTGAAGCGCCGCTGAGCCCCAGTAATTTCTGTCTGACCGCATGATCCGACTCATAGGCATAGTCAAGGTTCCCGTCGATGGTATGCCCCTGGTATGAGCGGGTATAGGCTGTCAGATAATCTCCGAAATCCGTATTGATCGCCAACAGCGGATTTACTGCTGTGGAAACTTCGTTCATTATCTGTCCTCCATGATCCTGAATTTATCCGATCGCTAAGGCGGCCGCTTTATGCGTCCATCTGCTCGGAAAGAACCTTTCTGACTGCGTATGCGTCCTGAACGATCCTGCTGGCGTTCTCCGCAACATTATGCAGTCTTTCCATTTCCTTCTGGGAAACGCTGCTCTTTTGCATTTTAAGGTCATTGAGGTTATCAAGTGTTTCCTGTGTATCGCTGAGGATTATCTCGGTTTCCTCCTCGATCTTCTTTTTCAGTCCTTCAAAGGACGAGAATACCTGGCGGCGGACAGTCTCGGTAAAGTCGTTATTCAGCTTCATCTCATGGAACTGTTTTTTGACCTGAGTTTTGAAGTTGGATTTATACTTATCTATTCTTTCCTTCACAAGTATCTTATCTACTGCAAAGTTAGAGGTAAATGTACCTGCTATGCCTGCTACCGCCATAAGGAACAGAGTTACGGGCAGCGTAGCAGCGATACCGAAAAAGCCGGCAAATACCATTGTTGCGTAGTATGTAGCATAAAAGCCTGTAAGTCCTGTTGCTCCGCCCAGCAAAGCGCCCTTCATGCCGGATTCCCTGAAGCCCAGGAACATTCCGCCCACGCCGTAGGAGCCGATAGCCACGCCGATTATCTTATCCATTATGCCGCCGTTCTGGCTGACACGATTGGAGATAGTGAACATGGACTGGATCTTGGCAACGCTTTCAAAGAATGCGTCTTCAAATTCCTGGAGCCTTTCAGCCTCACCGCTGACAGCGACATTGATCTGATTCTGGATCTGCTCACAGATTATCTGCGCTCTGACCTCGATACTTTCCCTTATCTTTTCGGTGAGCTTTGCGGATACTATCTTCAGCTGATCCTTCTTAAAGTCGTCAGAGGACATCTGGAAGTTGTCGATAACCTCCATAGCTGCTTCCTCGATCTTATCCCAATAGCTGTCAAGTATCGGCTGCAGACTTGCAAACACCTGGTTTGCAGAGTCGTTGATCTTTACGAACTCTGCTCTCTTTTTATTTCTGATCTCCTCGATCTCCTTGATGGCTGCATCATACTTTTCCATGAACTCGTCATTTGCCATCATCAAAGCATTTTCCTGCATTACCACGTTGCGGAGTATCTCGGTGCCGGAATTTGTGATCTTGTTGGTAATTATCTGGAGGGATATAACACCACGTTCCTTTGTCAGCATACTTTCAAGGGCATTTTCAAACTCAGGGAAATTACTCTCGTCAAGCATCTGCTGATCCCCTGTGGTTTTTGCCACAAGGGCTTTTTTTGCATACACGCCGATAACTCTCGGTGTGCCGATCTTTCTTTTATACACGGCAAACTCACGGGAATCCTCACCCATGACTTTCTTTGCCTTTTCCATTACGTACTTTCCGATCCTGGAACGGACGGTCTCGACGATCTTATTTTCATCCTCCTGAGAGAATGTGCCAAAGCAGTTTACCACAAAGATGATCCTTCCCACGTCGGAGGTCATCATCTTCTTTTCAAGAAACTCCTTTTCAAACTGTGAGAAGGGAGAGTTTGCGCTTATAACAAACACCGCTGCATCTATCTTCGGCAATATGGACAAGGTAACGCTTGTCATCTGCTCGTCGTCATTCAGACCCGGAGTATCTATGATATCAACGTTCTTCTTACAGAACTCGGTATCATAATAAACAGTTGCTTCCTTGACAGTTTCGGCTCTTTCCTCGGACTCGATGGTCAGTTTTGTAACATAGTCCTCAAGTCTGCCGATGTCCACCCTTTCGCTGCTGCCGTTTTTATACTCCACCTGCACATAAGGCTCGGTAGAATAGGTGACCCTGTTGAGCGTTGCCGTTGCAGGCAAAACGTCCGCAGGGAGCACTTCCTGTCCCAGCATTGCATTGATAAGTGTGGATTTGCCTCGCTTGAACTCGCCCACGATAGCGACCTCAAAGTGCTCATCCTTGGTTTTGGCGATAGTTTCCTCCAAAGACTTTGCCGTGTTGACAAGATTGATCTCGTCACTGAGTTTCAAAAGCTCCTCCAGATCGGCGGTAAGCCCCTCCATAGTGCTTTTATACGCCGAATAGCTTCCATAATCGATCTGTTTTTCCATCACAAACCTCCTGTTCCGATCGGTGGGATCATTATGATCTACAGCCGTCATGCGGCAATTTTACGTAACGCTGAAATTGTTTCAAAAGCGGCAATTTTCTCACCCGCTTGCAAAAAACTAAACAAAAAAGTCACAAACAAGTAATTATATTACCACATAGTAGATTATAACACACCTTTTTACTCATCGTCAAGCAATAATAAAACAGTAAAATTAAAATTACCCTTTTGTACAAATCCCGGACAGATAATTAGACATTTTGCACACATTTTTTCTTCAATTTAACAAAAAGAGGTACATAACGCTATGCACCTCACACAAGATATTGTGTTTTTGTCGAAAAAAACAGCCTCCTGCTGTCCCGGGTCCACGGGGGAAGCAAGAGGTTTAAATATCCGCTGTTTCAGGCATCACATTCAGCACTCTGTATCATAGATAAATCCGCAGGCTCTCATACTTGTAACGCTGTCTCTTCCCACCACAAAATGGTCAAGCACATTGATGCCGAAGGGGGAAAAATACTGCATTATCTTCCTTGTAAGTATGATATCGTCCCCGGAGGGCTTTGAGGTACCGCCGGGGTGGTTATGCACAAGCATTATATTCTCCTCGGAGCTGCTGAACACGGCTTTTGCCATCTCCTTCAGATCGGGACAGACAACGCTTTGCCCTCCCACGGTCACCTGCTCCACGGAATTTATACGCATATTTGAATTTACGGTCATCACCACGAAGCGCTCGGACAGCTCTCCGGCAAACATAGCTTTAAGGTATTGGCTAAGTTTTGGGATATCCCGCACGTCGATATGCAAAAGGTCCTGTTTATCCAGATACTTTGCTACCGAGCCCAGCATTTTCAGCATAACTGCGCTGTTTTGTCCTATATTTTCCACCTTTGCCAGTTTTTCAACGGGAGCGTTTACAACTGCATTCACCGAGCCGAAGGTATCCAGCAGGCGGTGAGCCACGGCGTTGGTATCTCCCCGGGGGAACACAAAAAACAGTATCAGTTCCATTATTTCATGCTCGGCAAAGCCGCTAAGCTCGGGGTCTTTCAAAAACCTGCTCCGCATTCTTTCCCTATGCCCCGAATGGATACTTTTATTCTTATCGTCCGCCATTTTTCCGCCTCCCTCTTTATAAGCTCCGGTTAAGATAATTATAGTACACACTTGCCGGTATGTCAACAGCAAACAAAATGACCGGGAGACTTCAGCCTTTCCCGGTCATTGTTTTAGTTATACATTTATCTTTGCTCTGTCCTTCGCTCTTTGGGTGTTGCTAAGGGTTTTCTTTCTGATCCTTATATTCTTGGGTGTTACCTCCAAAAGCTCGTCCTCGGCAAGAAATTCCAGGGAATCCTCAAGGCTGAGCACACGGGGCGGAGTAAGTCTCAAAGCATCGTCAGAGCCGCTTGCTCTTGTGTTTGTCAGGTGCTTTTTCTTGCACACGTTTACTATCAGATCTTCCTGCTTTGGAGATGAGCCAACTACCATGCCCTCATACACCTGTGTTCCCGGGGTAATGAAAAGCTCTCCCCTTTCCTGTGCGTTATAAAGGCCGTAGGTAACCGCTTCGCCTGTTTCAAAAGCGACCAGGGAGCCTGTGGGTCTTTTGGGAATATCCCCTTTATAGGGCTGATAGCTGTCAAAGACAGAGCTCATTATGCCCTCGCCCTTTGTATCGGTAAGGAACTCGCTTTTATATCCGAAAAGGCCTCTTGCGGGAATAAGGAATCTGAGCTTCATACGGCTTCCCACAGGTGCCATTTCCTGAAGCTCGCCTTTTCTTGCGCCTATCTTTTCCATAACAGGTCCCACGCAGTTTTCGGGAACGTCGATAACAAGGCTTTCGATAGGCTCGTTAAGCTTTCCGTCTATTTCCTTGAACAGCACCCTTGGTGTGGACACGCCAAGCTCATAGCCCTCACGGCGCATATTTTCGATAAGGATGGAAAGGTGCATCTCGCCTCTTCCGGCGACCTTGAAGGAATCGGCAGAATCGGTCTCGGAGACTCTGAGAGAAACGTCTTTCAAAAGCTCTTTAAAAAGCCTGTCACGGATATGTCTTGTGGTAACGTACTTGCCCTCTCTGCCGGCAAAGGGTGAATCATTTACAGAGAAGGTCATTTCCACAGTAGGCTCGGATATTTTCACAAAAGGCACAGCTTCAAAATTGGAGCTGTCGCAGATGGTATCGCCGATGGTGATATTCTCGATACCGCTTATGCAGACGATATCTCCGGCTTTAGCGCTGTCGCAGGGGACTCTGTTGAGCCCTTCGATCTGGTACATGGTGACTATCTTGCCTTTATACTGATTCTTGGTCTGGTGGTAATCGCCGATAATGACCTCCTGGCCGACTTTCATAGAGCCTCTTTCGATACGGCCGATAGCTATTCTTCCCACATACTCGTTATAATCTATTGAGGACACAAGGTACTGCATTGTGCCGTCAGGGTCAACATCGGGAGCGGGGATATAGCTGAGTATCTCTTCAAACAGGGGGATCATATCAACTCCCTGCTCGTCCGGGTCCTTTGTGGCTGTGCCGTCTCTGCCGGAACAGTAAAGGATAGGGCTGTCAAGCTGTTCATCGGTAGCATCAAGGTCCATGAGAAGCTCGAGCACCTCGTCCTCCACCTCGCCCAGTCTTGCATCGGGCTTATCTATCTTATTTATAACAACTATAACTCTATGTCCGAGCTCAAGGGATTTTTGAAGCACAAATCTGGTCTGGGGCATTGGTCCCTCGGCAGCGTCCACCAGAAGAATCACACCGTTTACCATTTTCAGCACACGCTCGACCTCGCCGCCGAAATCGGCATGGCCCGGTGTGTCGATAACATTTATCTTTACGTCTTTATACTTTATAGAGGTGTTCTTTGCAAGGATAGTTATTCCTCTTTCACGCTCGATGTCCCCGGAGTCCATTACTCTTTCTTCAACTGCCTGGTTCTCTCTGAAAGTTCCGCTCTGTCTGAGCATCTGATCCACAAGGGTGGTCTTTCCGTGGTCAACGTGTGCGATAATTGCAATATTTCTCAGATCTTCCCTAATCATCATGATCTCCTCCCGATACATATACACTCAAAACTTCCGGCTGTATGCGTTTTACACAGCTATTTTTTCTATCAGAGTGTCATACATTTTATACAAGCACATCATCTTCACTTTGCATTAACTCTTTTCAAACATAATATTCAAATTATTTTCTTACAGAATTTATGCCCCACAGCATAAGCTATGGGGCATTTGGTATGGTGGGAGAAGGTGGATTCGAACCACCGAAGCGTAAAAGCAACAGATTTACAGTCTGCCCCCTTTGGCCACTCGGGAATTCTCCCATATTCCCCGCCGTTAAGCGGATTCAAAAGCTGGTGGACGGACTTGAACCCCCGACCTGCTGATTACAAATCAGCTGCTCTACCAACTGAGCTACACCAGCTTATTCACCTTTTTCTCGGTGACAAATCATATTTTAACACATCAGTGCCGACTTGTCAACAAGATTTTTCAGGATTTTTCTTTTTTTACACAAATGTAAAAATCGATCGAGGCGACAGGACTTGAACCTGCGGCATCTTGGTCCCAAACCAAGCACTCTACCAAACTGAGTTACGCCTCGCTGACACAAAAAAGCCCTGCAGACTCTTTCTTCTGCACTTAGCGGCTCTATTCCTGTGCACTTTCGCCGCCTTTCGATAAGACAGCTTATATATTATACAACGCATTATCGGTTTTGTCAACACATTTTTCTCAATTTGTAACAAATCACAAAAAAAACAAAGGGTCAAAAATACCTATTAAGCTATATTTCACCACCTTTACGGGGGCTTTCACGCTGCTCCAAGGGCGCAGCCGGCACACAGGGAGACTGAGGAGAACTTAACACGCCTCACCATATAATTCCAGTTTCTGCAAAATTGGTGAAAAACAGGTGCATTTACGCTGCTTTTTGTGCATTTGTACAGTTTATAGTACTTGTTTTGCAAAAGCACTTGATTTTTGTCGAAAAATGTGTTACCATATATAGCGTATAAATACAGCTGCAATAACAATATAGCCAGGGTATGGATTGTTCCCTGCCCGCAAGGCATACTAACACATATCAGAAAAAAGGAGACGGTAATTATGGCAGCAACAAAGATTTGTCCCTATTGCCACAACGAGATCGCTGATGAGGCGATACTGTGCAAGTACTGTCACAACCTTCTTATCGGCGGCAACCAAGACATAGAAAGTGCGGTCAATGCAAGAAGGGAACGAAGAAGAAGACAGTCCTCCGCAAATGCAAGCAATGCGGTTGACGAGGCACTGGGTCTGTCCCACAGCGAGCAGGAGGAATACACAAGAGAATTTTCCGCACTCGATGCGGCGGATTATCAGGAAAAGACCAGAGCTTTTTCCGTGCCCAAGCAGCCTCAGCAGCAGCCTCCGCTTCAGCAGGAGCCGGTAATACACAGGCACACAGAGGAACCTGTTAAGCCAAGATTTACAGATGCACCTGTCCAGACAAGGCATCCGCAGGCAGCTGCGCCAAACGACAGCTACTATGATGACGGATACTACGATGAGGACGATCAGTACTACGACGACGGCTATTATGACGACAATGACCGTTACTACGATGAGGACGGTTATTATGACGGCGACGACTACTACGATGATTACTACGACGATCAGCGCAGAGGCAAAGGCGCAAACAGCCAAAACGACGACAACAGCAGAAAGAAGATATTTCTTATCACTGCCGGCATAACCCTGGGTATACTTGCGCTTATAGCACTTGCGGTATTTGTAGGATACAAGCTTGTGGGATTTTCAAAGAAAGACAGCAGTTCATCATCTTCAATAGGAAAGAACACCACAAGCTCAATAACCACTGCAACCAAGGCTACCGAGCAGACCACCACCACAACAAAGGCTACCGAGGAGACCACAAAGAAGACCAGCAAGGAAACCGAGGCTACCACCGAGCAGACCACAGAGCAGACATTTACTCAGCCCTCGCAGGACACAAAGCAGACTGAGGATACCAAGCAGACACAGGACACTAAGGATACACAGGATACAAAGCAGACTGAGGACACCAAACAGACTCAGCAGTCAAGCTCTGTTGACCAGGTCAAGGTAATGGCTAATGTAGCGCAGGCGCTTACCGCATACGACACCTCCGGTATTCAGAGATATGAGTACAGAACAGAGGATCAGGGTGCAGTTTACTTCTATGTATACACCAACGACAACCATGCATACAGCGTTGCTTACTTCAAGGAGTCAGGGCGCAGCAGGATAGTCAAGGCGTGGTAATACACCTGATAAATAAATTTAAGGCACACTACCAAAACAGGTAATGTGCCTTTTTTATGCTTTGTTTGACAAAAAGCTCCGGGGGCTTATTTCAGCTTCAAGCCTTCTTTAAAAGCATCTGCAACTCTTGTACCGACTTTATAATAGCCGTGGGTATAGGGGTCAAATGCTATCGCTTCAAGGGCGTCGATATCCACCTTATCATCTTTGAGCACAGATTCCTCAACAGATGTTCTAAGGACTTTGCCGATCACACCAAGACCTGTTTCATCGCTTTGGTACTCAACAAACTCACACTCGATGGCAACAGGCAGCTCATTGATGATCGGTGCATCTACCAGCTGCGACTTTTCAAAAGTCATACCGCTTTTTGCAAATTTGTCAGGCTCTTTATTGCTGCTTACAACGCCGAACCAGTCAGCCTCGGTAACGTGCTTTGCATCGGCAATATGGACAACAAAGCCTTTTCTCGCCATGATGTTTTGTACGGTCTTATGGGTCTGGGTAAGGTTCAAAGCCACCATATCACGTTCAAGCATTGTTCCCCAGGCTGCATTCATCACATCCACCGTACCGTCCTCATTGAAAGTTGAGATAAGAAGAACGGGCATTGGGAAGATGGCTTCGGTTGTTTTGATCTGTTTTTTCACAGAAGTATTCCTCCTTTATAGATATATTTTTTTATCGGGCAGCTTACGCCCGAAAAGTGATATTTCACGCTCATTATTATAGCACAACAATTCCGGAAATTCAACCCGGATCTAACTTTCCCGGCATGACAGCTGTATTATTTAAGATAGTCTTTCAGCAGATCAAGCCTGCTTTTCATGTCACGGTAGCCCTGCCCGAAGGGAGCTTATCAAGATGTCTGTAAACCTTATTATCCGTTTTTATCACCGTCTTATCCTTTATATTTACGCAGGTACTCTATGGTTTTATGCAGAGTATCCCAGTGGTATATCTTTTCAAGATTTGCTGCAAAATCCAGCTTGTATCGCTTTTTCAGGTCCTCAAGGAGCATGGCACGCTGCCGGGAAAGGTCATTTGTATGGCTCCCCAGGTCGTCAAAGCTCAGCTGCACAGGCTCGCTTTCTGAGGAGAGATTATGCATTCCAACCCCGATAAGCCGCACAGGTCTGTGCTGCACCTGTTCAAGCATCTGCAAAGCCTCGTTATACATTACCACGGCATTGTCCGTTTGTGCAGTCATGCGGGAGCGGGTAATGGTTTTCATATCCCCGTAGGTCAGCTTCAGGTTTATCCCCTTGCCCTGCAAGCCAACTCGCTTTGCTCTGTTTTCAACACACAATGCCAGAAGCAGCAGCACGTCAGCAAGCACGCTGAAATCGGAAACATCCTGCTGGAAAGTCACCTCACGGCCGATGGATTTTGCATCCTCGGGGCGGTAGGGGGTGACCTTGGAATCGTCTATTCCAAAGGCTATGCGTGTTATCCAGCGCCCGTGCTTCCCCAGCATACGCTCGACCTCTTTATGCCGCCTTTGTATATCCCCCACGGTATTTATTCCCGCCGTGTGGAGCTTTTGGGCTGTTTTTTCACCGACGGTATAAAGCACACGCACATCTCTGTCGATTATCAGACGGACAAAATCTTCCGGGGTAAGTATCTCAAAATAGCCGTCGGGCTTTTTCTCCTCGCTGGCAGTCTTGGCGGCGGTCTTTGAATACGCCACTCCCACCGAACAGGTCAGATGCAGCTCGTCACGGGTACGCTGCTTTATAAGCCTTGCAATTCTCCTTGCGCCGTCCCAGTCCTTTGCCCGGCGGGATACTCCTTGACGACCACAGCGGCGGGTGCGTGCTGTATGAAAAGCGGGAGCTTGTGGAGGCACTTATTGCTAAGAGTGCAGAATAAAAAAAGAATTATCGGCGCAGCAAAAGGCAGGGCGGACTTCCCTGCCTTTTTTTATGGGAGCGGTTGAATTTCAGATGCTTTTGTGGTATGATGTTATCTGATGATACCGTGAAAGGACTTGATAAAATGACAGTTGAATATACTGTGAGTGCAGATGAGGCAGTTGAAAAGCTGAAGCTCGGGAACGAAAAATATCTTCAAAGCAGGACGAGCAGCGGGGACATATCCCCTGAGGCAAGGAGGGAAACCTGTGAAAACGGGCAGAAGCCCTATGCGGTCATTGTCACCTGCTCGGATTCAAGAGTTATTCCCGAGAGCATTTTCAGTGCAGGCATCGGTGAGCTTTTTGTGATACGTGTTGCGGGAAATGTTATGGACGATCACCAGCTGGGGTCTATCGAATACGCTGTGGAGCATCTTGGGATAAGGCTGGTGGCGGTGCTGGGGCACGACCACTGCGGAGCTGTGGATGCGGCTATAAATCACGACCCGGAGGGCTACATTAAATTCATCACCGATGAGATAAAGCTTGCAATAGGCGATGAGCAGGACGATTACAAGGCCTGCTGTCTGAACGTCAAAAGAAGCGTAGCTGTTATTGAAAGCAGCTTTGAGATCCACCGTGAGCAGCAGCACGGACTGAAGGTGATCGGTGCTCTTTACCGCCTGGCAGACGGCAGGGTGGAGTTTGATATATAGGATAGCCTGCGAAAAAAAGAACTTGACACCCAAACGGGCAGTCAAGCTCTTATTTTTTGCGTAATATACTCTCGTGGGGAGCAAAGTCTGTTTGATGATGGGGCTTATCGGATCACTCGGTGAGCTTATATGTACGGATAAAGCTATTGATATCCGCACCGCTGTTATGGTAGCGCAAAAGTATCTCGGCACAGGCACGGCTGTCGCTTGCAGCTTGGTGGTGGTCAAGGGAAATCCCGTAATAGTCGCACATCACGTTAAGCTTATGGCTCATTGCCGGCAAAAGCCGTCTGCCTGCCTGTACGGTACAGATATACTTAACATTCTTTTTCCAGCTTATCCCGTAGCCGTTCAGACAGCGTTTCAGCACGCTCAGATCAAAAACGGCGTTATGGGCAACAAGTATACCGCTGCTCATCATTGGCTCGATCTTTTCCCACAGCTCACCGAAGCTGGGTGCGCCCTTTACTGTTTCGCTGCTGATGCCTGTAAGCTGTGTATTGAAATAGTCAAAATGAGTCTGGGGGTCAACAAGGGAGTAAAACTCGTCTGCTATCCTTCCCTCCTGTATAAGAGTTATACCTATGGCGCTCATTCTGCTGTTGGCACGGTTGGGTGTTTCCACATCAAACACTGTATAGTTATACATATCCTTTTCCTTTCGGCAAATCTCAAGCTTATTCTCATAAATATAGTATAGTTTTACAGCTTTGAAATGTCAAGGGGCGGCAATTGGGAGTGGGCAAGGGCGGGTCGTTAAACTGCTGAAAAATGACTTTTGATATATGTGCAAAACGTAGAAAATGAAAGTGGTGCCTGCCGGGCTATTGAAATAAGCTAAAGAGAGTATTATAATGGTAGCAAGATGTGACATTGGTTTCATAAAAGGAGTGATAACGACATGAACATTTCCGAGTTTGCAAAGCTGGCAGGGGTCTCCAAATCCGCTGTGAGCAGGTACTTTAACAACGGCTATCTCAGCAGTGAAAAAACCGCACTCATTAAGGCGGCTATCGAAAAGACCGGCTATGCCCCCAGCCTTTCCGCAAGGAGCGTGAAAAACAAGATAACCAAGCTTGTGGGCGTTATCATACCCAAGCTTTCCAGCGAGAGCATCGCCCGTATCACCGAGGGTATCAGCGGTGTGCTCAGCGAACAGGGGTACGAGCTTTTGCTTGTAAACACCGCCAACGATTACAACAAGGAGATCGACTCGCTGGAGCTTTTCCGAAACAACTGGGTGGACGGCATTATCCTTATGGCAAGCGTTTTCACCAAGCTGCACAAGACGGTGCTGGACAAGATACGTGTGCCGGTGGTGATACTGGGGCAGAACTACAAGGGGTACAACTGCGTTTGTCACGACGATTTCGGGGCAGCCTATTCCCTCACAAAGCTGATGCTTGACAAAGGGGCATCAGACCCTGCCTGCGTGGGAGTGAGAATGGACGATCTTGCCACGGGAAAGCTGAGGTTTGACGGGTTTATGAAGGCGCTTAACGAAAAGGGGCTGTCCTTCCACCGTGAAAACCGAGAGACAGCGGATTTCACATTTGAATCGGGATACGAGCACGCCAGACACCTGTTCTCGGGAAGCAGCCGACCGGACGCTGTGTTCTGCGCCACCGACAGCATTGCCGCCGGTGTGGTTTTGTACTGCAAGGAAAACGGGATACGCATCCCACAGGACGTTATGGTCTGCGGTATAGGCGATTCAAGGCTTTCAAGGATCTCCTCCACCACAATAACCTCTGCTCATCTTCACTACAAGACAGCAGGCATTGAGGCGGCAAATATGCTGCTTTCACAGATAGATCACGGCAAGTCCCCACCCAGGATCCTTCAGCTCGGTTACGAGATAGTTCAGCGTGAATCCACGGCAAGATAACTGAAACTGTGTGAAACCTACTATGAACCGGCTGCAACTTTGTCCTTTTAGTCAATAGATTTTTATATGGGTATATGTTATACTGATCCTGTAAGTGAAATCAGTTTCATATTTTTGGTGAAAAACGTGTCAGAAATTGACAAAAAGGAGAGGTTGCTATGGATTACAGAAATTGTGCAGGCGAGATACTTGACGCAATAGGCGGCAAGGAAAATCTGGCAAGTGCAGCTCACTGCGCCACAAGACTCAGACTTGTCATTGCAGACAACGACAAGGTCAAGAAAGAGACTCTTGAAAACATCGACGGTGTCAAGGGCGTTTTTGAGGCTGCGGGACAGCTTCAGATCATCATCGGAACAGGTACGGTAAACAAGGTCTACGACCAGTTCATTGACCTGGCAGGGGTCGAGGCTGCTTCAAAGGACGACGTAAAGGCTGCGGCGGCGGCAAAGGCTCCCTGGTACAAGAGGGCAATAAAGACTCTGGGCGACATCTTCGTTCCGATCATCCCCGCTATCGTGGCAACGGGTCTGCTTTGCGGACTGCTTGGCGGTCTGTCAAGGGCTTTCCCGAGCATAAGCGATCATTACATCTACAACATTCTGGATCTGCTTTCCAACACGGCACTCACATTCCTGCCGATACTTATTGCGGTCAGCGCTGCAAAGATCTTCGGCGCAAACATCTATCTGGGTGCTGTTATCGGTATGCTTATGATACACCCAAGCCTTGTTAACGCATGGTCGATCGCAGACGGCGCAGAAACCAAGACACTGTGGTCATGGTTCGGACTGTGGAACATTCAGAACACGGGCTATCAAGGACACGTTATCCCTGTGGTCATTGCAGTTCTGGTGCTGGCGGTCATCGAAAAGTGGCTGCACAAGCACGTTCACGAGATGTTTGACCTTTTCGTAACTCCGCTGGTAAGCGTGCTTATCACAGGCTTTTTGACGCTGACGGTCATCGGTCCGGTATTCTCACAGGCTGAGAGCTGGGTGCTGGACGGCGCAAAGTGGCTCATTACCATTCCTCTGGGCATCGGTTCGTTCCTTATGGGCGCTGCATACGCTCCCACGGTGGTTGCAGGTGTTCACCATATGTACAACGCTATCGAGCTTTCAATGCTGGCTGAAAACGGCAAGAATATCTGGATGCCTATCGCTACCGCAGCTAACGTTGCACAGGGCGCAGCGGCTCTGGCAGTAGGCGTTAAGTCAAGAAACAAGAAGATCAAGGCAATGGCACTTCCCTCCTCCCTTTCGGCATTTATGGGTATCACAGAGCCTGCTATCTTCGGTGTAAACGTAAGATTCGTAAAGCCTCTTATCGCCGGCATGATAGGCGGTGCCTGCGGTGCAGCAGTTGCTTCGCTGATGAATGTTTTTGCTACGGCTAACGGCGTTACAGGTCTGTTCGGATTCCTTATCACAACCGACAGCTTCCTGGGCTATCTGCTCACATTCCTTGTTGCATCAGGTGTTGCATTTATCGCATCCTGGCTCATGTACAAGGACCCTGTTGAGGAGGGCGCAAAAAAGAAAGAGACAAAGTCCGGAGCTGACGCTCCAAAGGCTGCTCCACAGACGCAGGAGCAGGACCTTACAGAAGGTAAGAGCTTTGACGACACAGCAGTTTACTCCCCTCTCAAAGGCGAGGTAATTCTTATGCAGGACGTTCCCGACGAGACATTTGCCGCTGAGGTCCTTGGAAAGGGTGCGGCGGTAGAGCCAAGCGAGGGCAAGGTCGTTGCTCCGGCAGACGGCAAGGTGGAAACTCTGTTTGACACTCACCACGCTATCGGTCTTACCCTTGACAACGGTATGGAAATGCTTATCCATGTTGGCATCAACACAGTTGAGCTGGGCGGTGAGGGCTACGAGGCTCACGTTGCTGAGGGTGACAGGATAAAGAGAGGTCAGACGCTTATCACCTTTGACAAGGCTCTTATTCAAAGCAAGGGCTATAAGACAGTTACCCCTGTTATTATCACAAACGCAGATGATTACGACGAGATAAACACCGCAGCATCGGGCAGCATCGGACTGCTTGACAAGCTGCTTGAAACTAAAAAGGGCTGATAGGATTGAAAAACGATTTCAGACAAGATCTTCACCTTGAGCCGCAGAAAGGCTGGCTCAATGACCCAAACGGGCTGTGCTTTTTCAAGGGCAGGTATCACGTTTATTTCCAGTACGCTCCCGACAGCGCAAAAGGCGCAGGGAACAAATGCTGGGGTCATTTTCAGAGCAAGGACCTTACAAGCTGGGAGTTTACGGGGACGGTGCTGTTCCCCGATACTCCCCATGACAGAAACGGAGTCTATTCCGGCTGCGGATTTGTAAAGGACGACACGCTGTATCTTTTCTACACGGGGAATGTGAAGCAGGAGGGCGACTACGATTACATAACCGCAGGGCGGGAAGCAAATACTATTCTTGTCACCACAAAAGACGGTGTGACAATGAGCGAAAAAAAGGTGCTTCTTCGCAGCAGCGATTATCCCGACTACTGCTCCTGCCATGTGCGTGACCCGAAGGTTTGGGAACAGGACGGGACGTACTACATGGTGCTTGGTGCACGAACCCTTGACGACAAGGGATGTGTGCTGATATACAAGTCGGGTGACCTTGAAAACTGGGAGTTCCGGGAAGAGGTACACACAGCTGATCTCGGTTATATGTGGGAGTGCCCCGACCGTTTCACCATGGGCGGGAACGAATATCTCAGCATTTCTCCGCAGGGTGTGCCCCACGAGGAATACCGGTTCCAGAATGTATACAGCTCGGGGTATCTGAATATGAAAACGGGAGTTTATAACGAGTGGGACTGTGGCTTTGACTTTTACGCTCCGCAGACCTTTACCGCTCCCGACGGCAGACGGATACTTATCGGCTGGATGGGCATCGGGGATATCCCCTATTCAAATCCGACCACAGAGCTTGGCTGGCAGCACTGTCTGACGGTTCCGTGTGAGGTGACCGAGGGAGCCGGCGGAAGGCTTTTGCGAAACCCGGTAGCTGAGCTTGAAAAGCTGGTCACAAGGCGCACAGAGCTTAACGGATCGGGTGAGCAGGTGCAGCTGCCGTTTGACCTGGCTGCCTCGGCGCAGTCGGACAGCTTTGAGCTGGATATTTCAAACGCAGTACAGATGACTTTTGAGGACGGGATATTCACTTTGAAATTCCTTGACGAAAAAGTGGGCTGCGGCAGAGATGTGCGGCGTGTAAAGCTTGACAGCTGTGATAGGCTCCGTGTGCTTGCGGACAAAACTTCGCTTGAAATATTCCTCGGCGGTGGGGAAAATGTGCTTTCCACAAGATTTTATCCGCCCGCCACAACTGTGACCGTTACAAGCCGTGGACTTAACTGCCATGCAGCTGAGCTCAGGGCGATGGAGGTGGATTATCTTGGCAAGTGACAGACTTATCGCAATAGGCGAGGCACTTATAGATTTTATCCCCGACAGACAAGGGTGTCTTTTCAGAGAGGTAGGGGCGTTCTCCCCTGCCATCGGCGGTGCGCCTGCAAACGTATGCGCTGCTTTTGCAAGGCTTGGCGGCAGGGCTTCGCTTATTTCACAGCTTGGCGATGACCCCTTCGGTCACAAGATAATGTATGAGCTGCAGCAGTACGGTGTGGACACATCCGCCATAAGACTTACAAAAGAAGCAAACACAGCTCTGGCGTTTGTAAGCCTTGCCGCTGACGGCAACAGGACATTCTCCTTTTACAGAAAGCCGTCGGCAGATATGCTTTTGTCGCCGCAGCAGGTAGACAGCGATATTTTCCGTGACGCTTACGCTTTGCATTTTTGCAGCGTTTCTCTGGGGGATTTCCCAATGAAACAGACCCACCGCAAAGCAATAGACGAGGTAAAAAACCAGGGCGGTATCATAAGCTTTGACCCCAATCTCAGATTTCAGCTTTGGGACAGCCGTGAGGCTCTCAGGAGCACGGTGCTTGAATTTATCCCATATTGCCACATTCTGAAAATATCCGATGAGGAGCTTGGATTTATAACGGGTGAAAGTGACATCGAGGCGGCGCTGCCAAAGCTGTTCACGGGGAACGTTAAGCTTGTGGTATACACCTGCGGAGGAGGAGGCGCATACGCTTTCACAAGGCAGAAAAAATGCTTTGCATCGGCAAGGAAGGTGGATGTTATCGACACAACAGGCGCAGGCGACGGCTTTATCGGCTCTATGCTTTTCAAGCTCAGATGCATGGGTGTCACAAGGGATACTCTGGAAAAAATGAGCACGGCAGAGCTGAAAAAATGCCTTGATTTTTCAAACGAGTTCTGCACCCGAAGCGTTACAAAACACGGAGCCATAGCTTCCTACCCTGATATGGCGGATTACAAGGACTGACAGCTTACGCCGTCGGCGGAATTATTAGATCAGGTCGTTAATACAACACTATATATTATTTTCAAAACAGAAAGGACGGATAGTTATGAAAACATTTAATTACACCATCACAGACGCAGTAGGTATCCATGCAAGACCGGCAGGAAAGCTTGTTAAGCTGGCAAAGGGCTTTGAGAGCAAGATAACTCTGGAAAAAGAGGGCGGCAAGTCTGCTGACCTGACCAAGCTTATGGCAGTCATGGGACTTGGTGTAAAGTGCGGCGACAACATTATCGTATCCTTTGACGGTGCAGATGAGGACGCTGCTTTTGATGCAGTTACCGAGCTTATCAAGGCAGAACTTTAATCAAAAGGAGGCGGCGGGATTTGTTGCAGTTTAAAGGAAAAGGAGTTTACTCAGCCATAGCTATCGGTGCGGCAAGCTTGTTCAAAAGACAAGAGGCACAGGTCCGCCGCAGACACGTTGAGGACACTCAAGCTGAGATAGAAAGAGTGGAAAGCGCAAAGCAGAAGGCTATCGACCAGCTTTCCCGGATATACGAAAAGGCACTCAAAGAGGTTGGCGAGACAAACGCTCAGATATTTGAGATACACATGATGATGCTTGAGGACGACGACTACAACGAGTCGATACAAAACATCATCACCACACAGACGGTAAACGCAGAGTACGCTGTGGCTGTAACGGCAGACAATTTCTCGGAAATGTTCGCTGCAATGGACGATGCGTATATGCAGGCAAGGGCAGCTGACGTAAAGGACATTTCAAACAGGCTTATCGCCTGCATGGGGGACGAGGATAACACAAGCAACGGCGGCACTGAAAAGATGATAGTTATTGCCGATGACCTTGCACCCAGCGAGACGGTTTCCCTTGACAAGGACAGGGTGCTTGCGTTTGTAACAGCCGGCGGTTCCTCAAATTCCCACACGGCAATACTTGCAAGGAACATGAATATCCCTGCGGTCATAGGCGTAGGCGATGAGATCTTAAAGGCTGTCAGAGACGGACAGACGGTGGTTGTAAACGGCTACACCGGCGAGATAACTGTCGAACCTGACGAGGAGTTTATCGCTCAGGCTAAGGCAAAGCAGGAGGAGGACCTTCACAAGAAGGCACTTTTGCAGGAGCTTAAAGGCAAGCCAAATGTTACACTTGACGGAACAAGCGTCAACGTGTATGCAAACATCGGCGGCGTGGACGGCATAGGTGCTGTGCTTGCAAACGACGCAGGGGGTATCGGACTTTTCAGGAGCGAATTTCTGTACCTTGAGTCAAGCGATTACCCCACCGAGGAAGAACAGTTCAGGGCATACAAGCGTGTGCTTGAAAGCATGGCAGGGAAAAAGGTCATCATACGGACGCTGGACATCGGCGCTGACAAGCAGATAGATTACTTCAAGCTTGACAAGGAAGACAATCCTGCTCTGGGATTCAGAGCAATACGCATATGCCTTACCCGTCCGCAGATCTTCGAGACACAGCTCAGAGCACTTTTCAGGGCATCTGTTTACGGCGAGCTGGGGATCATGTTCCCGATGATAACAAGTGTAGGCGAGCTTGAAAAGATAAAGCAGGCTTGCGACAAGGTAAAAGGAGATCTGGCTGACGAGGGTATCCCTTTTGCGGAGAACGTGGAGATCGGCATTATGATCGAAACTCCTGCGGCAGCTGTTATCAGCGACAGACTCGCACCTATGGTGGACTTTTTCAGCGTTGGCACAAACGATCTGACTCAGTACACACTTGCCTGCGACAGACAGAACGCCGCTCTTGAACAGTTTGTTGACACACACCACGAGGCAATACTCAGGCTTATCGAGATGTCGGCAAAGAACGCTCATGCAAACGGTGCGTGGATAGGGATATGCGGCGAGCTTGCTGCTGACCTTTCTCTTACGGAAACCTTCCTGCGAATGGGAATTGACGAGCTTTCGGTATCACCGCCGTTCGTTCTGCCACTGCGTGACAAGATAAGGTCGATCGACCTTTCAAAGTAAACAAATAAGGGACTGCTGCTTAGTGCAACAGTCCCTGTTATTTTTATGTTATATTATCCTCTTGCGATAATAGAATTTCTGATGCTCTCAAGAATTGTATCAAACACGATTTTTATCTCCTTTCAATGTATTATCTGTTCTCTGATGTTTTATTATAGCCTCTTGCGATAATGGAATTTCTGATGCTCTCAAGAATTGTATCAAACATGGTTTTTATCTCCTTTCGTTTTGTGTTGTTGTTTTGTGTTGTTCTCTTGTTCTGTATGTATAATACCATGTACACGGGACATTTGCAATAGATAAAATCGCCCCGATCCGTAGCATAAACTACACCTCAGAGGAGAGGTGTTGTTTATTATACAAAGGCTGTGAAAACTGTAAAAAAAGCCGCCCGTATACTGCCTCAGAGAGGGTATACAGGCGGTTTTATTATAATAGTTACAGACCTTACAGACCGGTCAGTTACCCGATAGAGGCTTGTCAAAGGAGACGATGTATCTTTCGGGCTGAAGATAAAAGCTGCCGTAGGAGACATTTGCATTTGATCGGTCAAGCAGTTCCGAGCTTACCCACAGCTGTGAATTGGTGATGGTATCGGAATATCTGAATTGCACCCCGTTTTCGGTGGTGCGGTAGCCGTTTACACATATCCAGTGAGAATACCCCCGATAATCCGCAAGGATCTCTCCGTTTGCATAGCACACCTCAAGCACTGCCGGTCTGCCTGTGGATATGAGTTCTTTCAAGGTCTCCTCGGTGGATCTCCCTGTGCGGTGGTTGGTAAGACGATACCCGTCAAAGCCGTTATCTTTGAGGTATCTGTTGAGGGAATTGCTTATCTGAAAACCGCAGAGATAATACTCCGGTCCTCCGCAGCTGTATTCATCCCCCAAGGCGGAATAATTCCTGACAGTATTCATGCGCTGTGTGAGCTTATCTCCCGAAAGGTAGGAGATGCTTTGAAGAATAAGGGCCCCGGCAGTCGCTCCGCAGGCAGTCGAGGGAGCAAGGGCACAGCTATATTGGCTGAATGTACCGGTGTTTACATATGCCTCAGAGGCAATCGGTCTGATCGTGGCAGAAGTTGTTGTCACAGTGGAAGCTGCGGTGCCGGAAGTCGTTGTAACGGTAGCACTTTTTTCCACAGATGCTTCTGTGACAGACTGCGTCGTGGAAGTGGCTTGTGAGCCGGAAGGAGATGAACTGCTATTATCCCTGCCGGCGCAGGAAGAAAAGCTGAGGGCACACACTGCCGCTGCTTCAAAAATAATAAGTCTTTTCATTTATAATATTGCCTTTAGTTTACGTTTTACCTATCAGATCTTCTGCTCGGCTGTTGTTTTCATCGTACCAAGTCAGACTGTTATTGAGCGTTTTGTTTTTTAAGCTCTTTTTTCTCAAGCTTCTTTTGCTTTCTTCTCTCCCACGCTGATACAACTATTGCACAGGAAGCGTCGCCTGTAATATTGACCGTTGTTCTTCCCATGTCAAATATACGGTCAACACCGGCAACAAGTGCTATGCCATCAACGGGAAGACCTACCGACTGCAATACCATTGCCAGCATGACCATTCCCGCACCCGGAGCACCTGCTGTACCTATTGATGCGACTGTTGCGGTCAGCACAATAGTCAGCATCTGTGAGAATGTCAGGTCTATGCCATAGCAAGTAGCTATGAATATGGCGCACACGCCCTGGTATATAGCCGTTCCGTCCATGTTGATCGTTGCTCCCAGGGGAAGGACGAAGGATGTGATATTTTTGTCCGCACCAATATCCCGCACACATTCTTCATTTATAGGCAAAGTTCCCACGGATGATGCGGATGAAAATGCAAACAGTATTGCGGGGAGCATTTTCCTGAAAAATGTTATCGGGCTTATCTTTGCGCCGGCTCTTACAGCAAGCGAATAAACGACCACCATATGAACGATGTATCCCACATATGCAACAAGCAGGACACCTGCGAGAGAGCCAAGTATCTGCGGTCCGTTTTCTGCGATAACAGGTGTGATAAGGCAGAAAACACCTATCGGCGAAAGCTTGACTATCATTTCCATGACCTTCATGAACAGATCGTTCATTGTGTCCACAAGTCTGAACTCCATTTCAGTCTTTTTCTGCCGTACAATCAAAAGTGCAAAGCCGATAAAAAGGCTGGCAACTATTATCTGGAGCATATTTGCCTCCACAAAAGGCTTGAAGAAATTGGAGGGGAAAATATCCACCAGCACGTCCATAAAGCTTGTGGACTTGGGCGGGTCATATGAAAGCCCGGAGGTTCCCAGAACAGGGAAAAGCCCCTTCATAAGATTTGCCACCAAAAGACCGATAGTAATAGCAAACGCTGTGGTCACAAGATAGTACAGCACAGTCTTTATTCCCACAGAGCCCACTTTCTTTATATCACGCATTGAGATAACGCCGGACATGATAGAGAAAAACACCAGCGGTGTTACCACCCATTTGATAAGGTTAAGAAATATCGTTCCAAAAGGCTTGATGTAGTTCACAGCGAACTTTGACTGACCCGTTGCAGCAAAGATTATTCCTGCAAGAATACCAAGTGCCAGCGCAATAAATATCAGCAGGGCAAGGGGAAGCTTTTTCTTCTTTTCGCCTTTCATGGTCAGACCTCTTTTCCTTTATTATTAAACACATCATGTTTGTAACATTATAACATATAGTTCCGCTCAAAGTCAATAATTTTATGCAATTTCAATATAATAGTTTCCCATAAGATAAAAAGGAGCCTTTCCCGTGGCATCTCAAAGCAGCGAAATAACAGACGGCGGACTTACGGTCACATATCATTTGAGGGACGATCTCAAATGGAGCAACGGAGATCCCCTTACAGCCGAGCACTTTGTCTATGCATTTCAGCGAATTGCAGACCCTGCGACCAAAAGCGGCTCCATATACCTGATAACAGACTGCTGTATGGTAGAAAACGCAGAGGAGATCTCCACAGGTGAGCTTCCCGTTAGCGAGCTTGGGGTTTCGGCTCCCGATAAGCAGACCTTCGTTATTGATCTGGAACAGCCTTGCCCGTATATAAATTCACTTGTTACACTGTGTTGTTTTTCGCCCTGTTCAAGAGAATTTGTAAACTCCTGCTCGGGCAGCTATGCATCAAGTGCGGATACGCTGTTAAGCTGCGGTCCTTATATTATGGACAGATACGAACCTCTTGCATCACAGATACATCTGTCTCCTAACAAGTATTATTACAAAGATGCAGGCATAACCACCGGCGTGAATCTTCAGGTGGTGGGCGATGCACAGCAGGCGCTTATGTGCTATGAAACAGGTATGCTGGATGTTATCCGCATTACAGGTGAGCTTGCGGATCTTGCAAAGGACGACCCGCATCTTAAAGCCTTTTCCACCGCACAGATATACAGGCTGGATATCAACCACCAAAGCAGCAAGGCTTTGAAAAATCTGAATATACGCAAGGCGATGGCAAAGAGCATAGACAGGGAAAGCATTGCCAAAAACGTTGTCCGATCGGGTTTCAGCGCCCTTGAAAGAGTTGTCCCGAAGGATTTTTACACACGAGCAGACGGAAAAGATTTTGCCGAAGATCAAAAGAAGTATATTGAGCAGATGGGATTTGATACGGTCAAGGCAGCAAGCCTGTGGTCAAAGGGACTCAAGGAGCTCGGAGTCAGCAGTCTGGAGCTGGAATTTGTTTATGCAGCCACTCAGTCAAAGGTCGCAGAGCCTATCGCAAAACAGCTTGAGGATAATCTCAGGGGACTTAAACTGAAACTCACACCGCTGCCCGATAAGGAATGGCTGAGAAGAATAGACGCCGGGGAACAGTATGACATCATACTTGCAAGTTGGGTGCCTGACTATGTTGATCCGACTGCGCTGTATACGTCCTGCATCAGCTCGGGGAACAACAATCATTATCACGATGAGCAATTTAATGATACTTATTTGAAAAGCCAGTCTATGAGCGGCACTCAGAGAGACGAGATACTCGTTCAGCTGGAAAGCAAGATACTTGAGGACGTTGCATTGATCCCTCTTTTCAGCGGTGAACAGCGCTATCTTGTTGCAGACGGCATTTCAGGGCTTCAGGTCACTCCTACGGGAGTGGAGGTGGTCGTCAGCGAGCTGAGAAAGGAGAAGGAATAATGGGCAGATATTTAAGAAAAAGAATTATAATATCAGTTTCAATACTGTTCGTTATCCTGCTGGTGCTGTTCCTGCTGATGCAGTTTATGCCCGGCTCCCCTTTCAACGATGCAAAGCTCTCCAAAGAGCAGGTCGCTTCCCTCAAGGAAAGCTACGGTCTGGACAAACCGGTGATAGTGCAGTTTTTCCGCTATATCGGCAAAATGCTCAGGGGCGATCTGGGAGTGAGCTATTCCATTTCTCCCAACACCCCTATCACGACCCTGCTTGTAAACCGCTTTCCGGTAACTTTGCGTATAGGCTTTTTGAGCCTTGTTCTGGGAACCGCAGCAGGCCTTGTCCTGGGACTTATCACGGCGTTTTTCAAAAGCCGTGTGATAAAGGTGCTTTTTAACTTTATCACTTTGCTTGGGATAGCTGTTCCTTCTTATATGTTCGCTATGTTTTTCTCCTGGACTTTGGGATATAAGTGGAAGATCTTTCCGATGCTTTACGATTTCCGCTCGCCTACATTTTCTTCGGTAATGCCCATTCTTGCTCTCAGCCTTTCGGTAATGGCGATCATAGGTCAGTTCACCAAGGCCGAGGCAAGGGACGTTATGAAGTCGGATTACGTTCTTCTTGCCAAATGCACCGGAATGAAAAGCAGCACCATAATCATAAAATATATTCTTCGCAATTCTTTGATCCCGGTCATTACCATTATGGCTTCGCTTCTTGTTTCGCTGCTGACAGGGTCGCTGGTAATTGAAAAAATGTTTGCGGTGCCGGGGATCGGCGGTCTGCTGACAACAGCGATAAGCTCTAACGATTACAGCGTTGTGATCGCACTTAGCTTTGTTTACTCTGCTTTATATATCGTGGTAATGCTTATACTGGATCTTTTGTATTGTATCATTGATCCACGTGTACGCTTAGGCGGAAAGCCGGACTAAGAAAGGAGGAGGACAATATGGCTGAAAACGCAATTTATATCCCACAGGATTCAGATTTTGTTCCTGCCTCGGAGGATCATAAGAAGCTTACATCAAGCGAGGCGGTCACAGGCTCTAAGAACGATATGCGAAAGCGCTTTTTTGCACAAAAGTCTGCTGTTGCAGGAATGGTCATACTTATACTGCTCACCTTCCTTGCGCTGATCGGTCCTTATCTGACAACTCACAGCTACGACGATCAGCAGCTGGAACGTGCCAACCTCCCACCAAGGGCTCCTGTGCTTTCCTCCTGGGGGATAATGGACGGCTCGGAGACCATAAACAAGACCGACGGCAGGGTAACTGTGAACCGATACGAGGAGCTTGGAATAATGGATGAATACTATATCTTCGGCACGGATAATCTGGGCAGGGATATGTTTGCCCGTGCCTTTATGGGACTTCGTGTGTCGCTGATAATAGCTCTTGCCGCAACGGTCATCAACCTTTTTATCGGAATGAATTTCGGGGTAATATCAGGTTATTTCGGCGGAATGACAGATATAATCATGCAGCGTATCATCGACATTATCGGCAGTATCCCCACCTTGGTAGTGGTCACGCTGCTTATGCTGGTCTTACAGCCGGGAATGGGCTCGATAATCATTGCGCTTATGCTTTCGGGCTGGATAGAGATGAGCCGCATAGCCAGAGCAGAGGTGCTCAAGGTCAAGGAGCTTGAATACATCCAGGCAGCACGGACAATGGGGGCAAGCCACAGACACATTATCTTTCGTGAGATCATGCCCAACATATCCGGCAAGCTCGTGACCCAGATCATGCTAAGCATTCCTTCGGCAGTTTTCCTTGAAGCTTTCCTCAGCTTCGTGGGACTGGGTATGCCGGCAGGAAGCTGCTCGCTGGGGACTTTGCTCACCGACGGTTTTTCCAATGTTTTGCTGCACATATATAAGCTGCTGCCCACTGCTGCACTTATGATCCTGCTTATGATCGGCTGCCATCTTGTGGCAGAGGGACTTAAAAAGGCGTCTGAATAATAATAAAACAGCTTTCAGCGATCTGACTCCGCCGGAAGCTGTTTTTTTGTTCTTGTAAAAAGTTTTGCCGGATCACGGGGCTATGTCAAGCATAATTAAGGGAAAATTGCCGGGTAAAAAAACTACAATTGACGCAGTATGTGTAATCTAAACCCCAAAGAGCAGGGCGGGAGTGCCTGAAAAAAGCCGCTATGTCCCTCAGCTCCGGAGATGATGATATGTACACCGGTGCAAAGTTTTCATACGACGGTGACTTTCTTGGTTACATTGGTCTTGAAGGCTGCGGTATTTTCACAAACCACGACAAAGATGTTCTAAGTAAAATAAGAGAAATGGCAGCATCCCTGTGATGGCTGCCTTCTTTATTGCTTACTCACCACAAAAAAAGAGTTCAGAGTAAAACACCCCGAACCCTTTACATAATATATATAGATCATACTGCTTTTGCCCTGACACGTCCTGCTGAATACCTGCGTGCATACAGGATATAGAAAAACATATGGGATAGAGCAAAGATGATCCCAATAGGATATGATATCCCCGGAGAAAGCGAAAAGCCTTCCTTTGCCATAAGGATATATGTAAGGCTGACCGCCGACATAAACGCTGAGGGGATAGCCGTCATAAGTGTATAGGTAAACTTTTTATTATTTTTAAGCAGGTACAGGGTAGCTACCCACAATGCTATCATGGCAAGTGTCTGATTGCTCCAGGAAAAATATCTCCACAGAATGTTGAAATCCAGCTGTGTGAGTATTGCGCCCACTCCAAGCATTGGTATGGTGAGGATAAGTCTGTTTTTAAAAGACTTCTGTTTGAGCCCCGTCCACTCGGCAAGGATAAGCCTTGCGCTTCTGAACGCTGTGTCGCCCGATGTTATAGGACAGATCACAACTCCGATTATTGCCAGGATTCCGCCAACGCTTCCCAGCATATTTTTGCAGATATCGTACACCGTTGCCGACTGGCCGTTTGCACTGAGGGCATCGTTGAGCAGCTGTGTCCCGCCATAAAAAGCAACTCCAGCAGCAGCCCACACAAGCGCTATTACTGACTCGATTATCATTGCGCCGTAAAAGACCTTTCTGCCCTCTTTTTCGCTGGTGATACACTTAGCCATCATAGGTGACTGAGTGGCATGGAAGCCTGAGATCGCACCGCAGGCAACAGTCACAAACATAAACGGCCATACGGGAAGGTTATCCGGGTGCAGATTTTCAAGGCTGACCTCCGGTATAGAGTAATCAGGCAGGAAGATCAGACCGCCTGCAATGCTCACAGCCATTACGATAAGTACAACTCCGAACACAGGGTAGAATCTGCCGATTATCTTGTCAATAGGCATAAGCGTTGCAAGCAGGTAGTAAACCAGTATGACCACTATCCAAAAGCCCTTTGACAGAAAGCTCGGCGTGAGTTTGGCAATAAGCTCCGCAGGGCTCGTTACAAACACCGTACCCGTGAGGAGCAAAAGCAGAATGGAAAAAATACGCATAATATACAGCGCCTTTTTCCCGATGTATTTACCCGACAGCTCAGCTATAGATGCGCCCTTGTTTCTTTCCGAGATCATACCGCCCATATAATCGTGGACCGCACCGCCGAGAATCGCTCCGAAAACTATCCACAAAAATACCACCGGTCCGAAGCACGCTCCCATAAGAGCGCCGAATATCGGTCCTGTCCCGGCGATGTTCAAAAGCTGTATCAGCACAGCCTTCCAGGTCTTTACCGGAACAAAATCCACCCCGTCGTTTTCAGATATCGCCGGCGTTTGTCGGTCGTCCGGTCCAAACACTTTTTCAGTAAGTCTTCCGTAAAAAAAGAAACCCAGCACAAGAACAACAAGTGCTGTAACAAATGAAACCATATCAAAGCCTCTGATCCATATAATTTTTATTACATTATAACACAGACAGCTGCTTTTTTCAAGCCCGATATGTAACAAATGATAAGAATATGATAAGACAAACCGTGCCGGATATGGTGCTGCCGGAAAGGAGCGGGGACATCAAAAAAACAAGAGGCTCTCACATTAGCTGTGATGAGACTCTTTATTGATTTGTGTTTAGTTTTCTTTTAGAGATTCAAACTATCAATTATTCAATCAAACCATTATTATAATGGGAAGAAAAGAAAGGCTGCTATAGAAGCTGCAATTGCAAAAATTCCAATCAAGATACATACTGATAGAGAGCCTCTGAAAAAAAGTCTGTAAAAAATCAGCTAACTGTGAAAAAATAGAATTAATATCACAGGAGGCTGATTTTTTATGGCAAGAAGAAAAAGAGAACCGATGAGTGAAGGAAAGAAGAACATCATAGGAATGCTGCTTGAGGAATACGACATCAAGTCTGCAAAGGATATTGAGGATGCTCTCAAAGACCTTCTCGGAGGGACGATCCAGGTAATGCTTGAGTCCGAAATGGACGAGCATCTGGGATATCAGGAATATGAGCGTTCCGACAATCCTGATTCTCGCAACGGCAAGAAAACCGCCCGATTCCTCGGACGGCTTGTAAGAGCTGGTGACGGGACTCGAACCTGCGACCGTGAGCTGTTTTTAAAGCGACGAAACCGAACTATTGTTCGCCGTTCTTTTTCATCAGTATACCATACTCTTTTGGGTTTGTCAAGCAGTTTCGGATCTTTATCAGCTGATTTAAGAGAACAAGTTTTTCCCTTTGGCGTGCCGTAAGCAACACCTTAACAACGATTATTTGGTAAAGTTTGGACGGTTGGTTTTACAGCGATAAAACCGAAAGGACAGATACAAATGATCGATGCGATGTACAATTACAGACAGGGCGATATTCACTCCGCCGAGTTCTCTGACGAGTTCAACAAACTCTGTATTCCTTTTGAGGATTCGCTGAGTGAGGAGCAGATCGATATATTCCACAAGATACTTGACTGCGCGAGCGATACTGCCGCCGCTGAGATGAGAGCTGCTTACAAGGTCGGTTTCAAGGACGGTGCGACTATGATGCAGGAGATTCAGGACTGATATAATCACAGCATAAGGAAAAGGGCAATGTCCTCCGTGAATGGAAGACATTGCCCTTATTTCATTTTAGCAAAATAATATTCGGTGCAATTGTTTTTGCAGCCGTAGAAAGCGATTTGGATCAACAAATAAAAGTGTCCTGTCTGTACAGTTCCCTAAAAGCTATAATTTCATCATACGATACCCAATGCCGATATGTGTCTGTATCAGCGCCTGACTGCTGTCACTCAACTTTTTTCGCAGGGTAGCCATAAATACACGCAGGGAGGCTTCGCTGTTATCCGCAGGAGTTCCCCATACACTTTGGATAATGTACTTATGTGTCAGCACCTTGCCGACATTCTTTGCAAGCAGGCACAGAAGCTTGTATTCTATCGGGGTCAGGTGCAGTTTTTCATCATCAAGATAAACACAGCCCGAAACATAGTCTATCCTCAGTCTGCCGTTGACAAACTCCGTGACCGATACGTTTTCGGATCTCATGAGCCGCCTTTGTATCACCCTGA